>RCUF01000314.1_pt1 | contig 18793 bp, 14 predicted proteins | sample 2166311 | NCBI WGS metagenome assembly RCUF01 (sample SAMN09932608, study PRJNA488358) | compost metagenome | feature: garden; material: soil; isolation source: compost soil in 4-hydroxybenzonitrile-enriched culture | place: Germany: Experimental Botanical Garden Goettingen | collected 2016-01-27
GGCGGTAGATCTTCTGGAAGGTCTCCATGGTGCTGATCAGGCTGATCAGCTGCAGGTTCGTGTAATCGTTGAGCAGGTCGCCACGGAAGTAGAAAGCCAGCGGCGCAACAGCGCCCGGCGGCATGAAGTAGCGAACGCTCAAGCCCATCTTCCCGAAGTACGCATCGGTGAGCGAGTTCTCGTCCTGCTGGTATTCCAAACCGAGCACTGGATGGCTGTTGCCAGTGCGGAAATAGGTCTTGGAAGTCGAGACGCTGATGCAGATCACCGGCAGCTGGGCAAAACGTTCACAGTACGACTGTGAGTTCAAAAAATGCTGGAAGAGCCGGCCATGGAGATCGCCAAAATCTTCGGGAAGCACCGGAGCTCCGCTATCGTTACACGAAGCTGGAAGCACAACGCTGAAGTCGTAATCGCGGACATAAGAAGAAAAATTATTGCCGACCATGCCCTGGGATCGAGTGCCGGTGAGTTTATCCACGATCGTGGTTTCAAGCACTTCTAAAAGAGGAAATTGCTGGTCGGTATTATCGGCAGAAAAATGCACATTTGCGGAAATGATTTCCAATTCAAGAGAATAGCGGTCGCCCTGGGGATTGTCCCAGTGAGCCAAGGAATTGAACCGGCGGTTGATCATCGTCAGGGCATTGCGCAAGTTCTCTTCGCGGCGCTCTCCGCGTGCCAAATTAGCGAAGTTTGTCGTGGTGCGCGAATTTGTCGAAGGGGAATAATTCTCGTCAAATCTGGTGGTGCTAATGCTGAAATTCAATTCGTCTGCCATGATGGCCAATCTGTATTTGGGAGGCCTGGACAGGCCGAGGGGAAGTCGTTGCGTCAATCATGCAGGGTGATTCTTGATATCAGGTAACTCGATATAACTATGGATTCATATAGACTCTGGCTATGGTTCAGGGAACGAATGGTCTGACACTGCAGCAGCTTCGCTATTTCGTGGCAGTTGCCTCGGAAGGCTCAATCTCGGCTGCCGCCGACCTCATTTACGTCGCGCAGCCCAGCATGTCCGCGGCGATGAAAGAGCTTGAATCGCGGGTGGGGCGCACCTTGCTGATGCGTTCGGCCAGGGGAGTGACGCTCACCGCCGAAGGTGCTGAATTCCTCGGCTACGCCCGACAGGTCCTGGAGCAGGTGGAGCTTCTTGAGCATCGGTACCTCGGCCGCCCCTCGGCCCGGCGGCTGCTGGGCGTCTCCACTCAGCACTACTCCTTTTCGGTGGACGCTTTCGTGCGGATGGTGCAGGCCAGCGGGGCCGAGGAGTACCAGTTTTCGCTGCGCGAGACCCGCACCGAGCAGATCATCGAGGACGTGCGCACCCTGCGCAGCGACATCGGGATCCTGTACCGCAACGACTTCAACCGGAAGGTCATCGACAAGCTGCTGCGCGAATCCCGGCTGGCCTTCCACCCGCTGTTCCTGGCTGATCCGCACATCTTCATCTCGCGCAGCAACCCGCTGGCCACACGGGACCAGGTCACACTCGAAGACCTCGAAGACCTGCCGCGGCTGACCTTCGACCAGGGCGCGAATAATTCCTTCTACTTCGCCGAGGAGGTGCTCTCCACCCGCTCCAGCCAACGCGAAATCCAGGTCTCGGACCGCGCCACCATCTTCAACCTCATGATCGGCTTGGGCGGGTACACGATCTCCACTGGCATCATCAGCGATGAGCTGGACCCCTCCATCGTGGCCATCCCGCTGGCCATCGAGGAGCGCATCGAAATCGGCTGGATCGACCACGCCGCCATCCCGCTCACCGACCAGGCCCAGCGCTACCTGCAAGAAGTGCGAACGGTGGTCGCCAGCTTCGGGGTAGAAGTGCTCGGCTGAGCCGCCAGTGGCGTAACTCCCGGTCACCGAGCACCGGCACATCGTCACAAAATTCAGGAAAAACCTTGAAATCCTCTGGGTTTTGCGCAAGTCTGCGCGTCATAAAAGGGTTCAGACCCCCGCGTCATCATGACAAGGCGACGACATATGAAGCGTGGCGGCCTTGTATGAAGCCGGGCGCCGGATACCGCTTGCACCGTTTGCGGCGGATAGCCAACCATGGAGGAACAACAAACCATCAAGAGCGACTAAGAGATCTGGCTCGTTGACGTCGCAGCAACCATCGGGAAACCGAAAGGTGCTAATGCCAGGAACGATGGAGCAGTTCCGAACGCGTTTTTGCGTACTGTGCTTCGTGCCGCCGCACGATGCCAATCGGTGCACTCCCTCGCAGAGAATCGAGGAGGAGCTATGAGCCAGGAAACCGACGCGGTGCACGCAGGGTACCGCCCGAGCGGAGACTTCCGCCCGATGCTGCCGCCGCTGCACAATTCCGCGGCCTACCAATTCGCATCGCATGCCGAAGCGATCGAGAAGTTCGCCCTGCGCCAGGCCGGCTTCACCTACTCGCGCACCGGCAACCCGACCGTCTCGATTCTCGAACAGCGCGTGGCCGCTTTGGAAGGCGGGGCCCACGCGGTGGCCACCGCCACCGGGCAGGCCGCCGTGGCCCTGTCCCTGCTGGCCCTGACCCAGGGACCCAAGCACATCGTGGCCTCCTCCTCGCTCTATGGCGGCACCGTGGACCTGTTCACCGATACCTTCGCGGACTTCGGCATCCGCATCAGCTTTGTCGACCAGGCCGATCCGTCCGCCTGGGCCGCTGCCATTGAGTCGGACACCCGGGCGTTCTTCTTGGAGTCCGTCTCCAACCCGCTGTGCACCGTGGCCGATCTGCCCGCCATCGCGGCCATCGCCCACGAGCGCAACATCCCGGTGGTGGTGGACAACACCCTGGCCACCCCGCTGAATGTGCGCCCGCTGGATTTGGGGGCGGACATCGTGGTGCACTCTGCCACCAAGGGCCTGGCCGGACACGGCTCGGTGCTCGGTGGGGTCGTGGTGGACTCGGGGAAATTCGACTTCTCCGATGCCGCCCGCTGGCCACAGATCGCCGCCCCGCGGGTGCGTCTGAACAACACCTCGCTGCTTGAGCGCCACGGACCGGCCGCCTACTCGATGCTGGTGCGCTCCAAGTTCCTGCACGATCTGGGCCCGACCCTGGCCCCGGCCAGCGCCCAGGGCATCCTTGCAGGCATCGAGACCCTGCCGGTGCGCGCGGCCCACGTGCAGCGCAGCGTCGCCAGGCTGATCGACGCGCTTGCCGAGTATCCGGGCATTGCGGCCATCCACCACCCTGCGCTGCCCGAGCACCCCAGCCACGAGCTGGCGCGGACGCTCACGCCCAAGGGCACCGGCTGCGTGCTGGCCATCGAGCTGGCCCACCCGTCGCTGGTTTCCCCGGTGATCGACGGGCTGGCGCTGATTTCCCTGGCCGCGAATGTGGGGGACACCCGCACCATGGTCTCCCACCCGGCCACCATGACGCACTGCCGGCTCTCGGAGCAGCAGCTGGCCGCCGCGGGCCTGAACACCTCCACCCTGCGCCTGTCGGTGGGATTGGAAGACCCCGCCGACCTGCTCGCAGATATCACCCAATCGCTGGATCTTGCATTGGCCGCAACCCAGGCCACCGCCGACACCAAGGAAGTGAGTTTCGCATGAGCGGCTTCAACACCCTCGCCGTGCACGCCGGCCAGCACAAGGACCCGCACACCGGTGCGGTGATCCCGCCGATCTACCAGACCAGCACCTTCATCCAGGACGGCATCAACGTGCTGCGCGCCGGGCACGAATACTCGCGCGGCTCCAACCCGACCCGCAACGGGTTCGAATCCCAGCTCACCGCGCTGGAAGGCGGCGCCGCCGGCTTCTCCTTCGCCTCGGGCATCGCGGCCGAAGACGCGCTGCTGCGCGCAGTGCTGGCGCCAGGCGATCACATCGTGCTGGGTGCCGACGGCTACGGCGGCACCAACCGGCTGATCTCCAAGCTGCACGGCAAATGGGGGATCACCTCTTCCGCGGTGGACATCACCAACCTGGATGCGGTGCGCGCCGCGGTGTGCCCGAACACCGCGCTGCTCTGGGTGGAGACCCCCTCCAACCCGCTGCTGGGCATCGCCGATCTGGCCGGCTGGGCTGCCATCGCCCGCGAACACGGCGCCCTGCTGGTGGTGGACAACACCTTCGCCACCCCGTACCTGCAGCGGCCGCTGGATTTCGGCGCCCACGCGGTGGTCCATTCCACCACCAAGTACATCGGCGGGCACTCCGATGTGCTCGGTGGCGCGGTCATCGTGGCCGACCACCTGCACCGCGGGCAGAGCCTGGCCGAAGCCGTGGGCTACCAGCAGTTCGCCGGGGGAGCGGTCTCCGGTCCGCAGGATTCCTACCTGGCCGCCCGCGGGCTGAAGACCCTGGGCCTGCGCATGGAACGCCACGGGGCTACCGCCTCCACGCTGGCCCGCTGGCTCGATGACCGTCCCGAGGTAGCCCGCGTCTACTATCCCGGGCTGGAAAGCCATCCGGGCCACGAGCTGGCCGCCCGCCAGCAGCGCGGTTTCGGCGGCATTCTCTCGCTGCAGCTGGCCGACGAGCCCGCAGCCCGCGCCTTCGCCGAGTCCATGGAATACTTCCAGCTCTCGGTGTCCCTGGGCGGGGTGGAATCCCTGGTCTGCTATCCGCGCGAAATGACCCACGCTTCGCTGATCGGCACCCCGCTGGAGATCCCGGCCAACCTGGTCCGCCTCTCGGTGGGCATCGAAGAGCCTGAGGACCTGATTGCCGATCTGGAACGCGGCCTGTCCGCGGCCCGCGCGGCGTCCAAACCGGTCGTCGCCCGGGTATGTGAAAAGACTCTGGAAAACGCCTGATCGCATCGAACCGCGATGATCGGGCGGCGTGCCCCTACCCTGAAGAATAATAGTTGGGGAAGGGTGGAATCATGATCGGAATTCTCAATCGGCTCATCGAGCATATCGAGGCTCAACTACGCGCCGAGATCAACCTCGCTGACTTGGTGCACGCCGAAGGTACGACCGAATACCATGTGCGACGGTTGTTCTCCTCGCTGGCCGGCATGCCGGTCTCCGAGTACATCCGCCGGCGCCGCATGACCCAGGCCGCCGCGGATCTGCTTGCCGGTCAGGACCTGCTGAGCATCGCGATCCGCTACGGCTACGGTTCGGCCGAAGCATTCGGCCGGGCCTTCCGAGCTGTGCATGGCGCGTCCGTGGCCGATGTCCGCGAGAATGGTGGCCGCCTTCGAAGCCAACCAATCATCAGGTTCAGCCTGACCGTCGAAGGGAATCGTCCCATGGATGCACGAATAGTTGATCGCGAAGAATTCCAGCTCATTGGATATGCCACGCAGGTACCGCTGATTCATCACGGTGCCAACCCGCACATCCAAGCCCACATCGCCTCCATCCCGGTGGCCGAGCACGCCCGGCTCAAGGAGCTGTCTTCCGCGCAACCTGCCGGTTTGCTGCAGGTCAGCGCACAGGTGGACCCCGATTACCGCGAAGGAAGCGAGCTGACCTACCTGCACGGCGTAGCCGTACCCGGTGGCATCCAGGTGCCCAAGGAACTGGACGCGATTCAGGTTCCTGCTGGCCAGTGGGCGGTCTTCAGCGTTTCGGGCCCCTACCCGTCGGCGTTGCAGGAACTCTGGGCCGCCACCGCTACCGCGTGGTTCCCGTCCAATCCGTGGCGTTTGCGCGTGGGGCCGTCCATTGTCGCCGTGCTCGATCGGGCCCCGGACTTCAGCACCGCGACCTGCGAGCTCTGGCTGCCGGTTGAAGCCGGCAACTAGACTTGTCCACAGCCCGTACACGCATGCCCTGCAGATCCATTTCTGCGGGGCATGGTGTATCCATGAGCAGAGAAATCGCGCAAGCGCTGAAGGACCTGGCCGACGCCAACGCGTTGGCCGCTTCAGCGACCCATGTCCTGGCCCAAGGCGGCCTCACCGCCGGCCAGGCCGCCTATTTTTCGATGCTCGCTGAAGACACGTCCCAATCTCTCGCCCGGACCCAGGTCCACGCGGCAGCTGCCCTGCGGCGTACCGGCGCCCACAAGCTCGACCAGGAATCCTTCCAGGCCATCTCCGATCTCGGGGCCCACCCCACCGTCAAGCAAATCGAAGCCGCGAAGGGGCGCACCACGACAGCGCGCACGCATTTCAAGGACGCCAAAGGACTGATGACCGGCTGGCTGGATATCCCGCGCAGCACCGCCGCCGCCCGCCTGGTGCAGGCCGACTGCCTGCTTGGCGGCACGGACGAGGCAGGACAACCGACTGATCCGTGGCTGCCGGAGCTTGCTACGCAGTTCGAGGACCCGAGCATTGATCCGCGGCTGGTTGCCTCGGTGGCAATGAAGCTGCATTCGCTCCGCAAGGATCTGGGCGAAGGCAAAGCCGCAGAGGCGAAGAAGCAGCAGCTCCAGGCAGAATCCGCAGCCTTCCTGCGTTCAGAGCCCAAGTCAGCGCGCAAGCACATCAACGATATGGTCTCGCAGATCAAAGCGGGCCAGCGCCCGCTCAAGGCTCTGCTCGACGGAATCGGAATCTTCAAGCGCGGTATGCGCAAAGGGCTGGTTGAATACATCATTCGTGTTCTCCCATCGCATGCCGCATACATCGAGGCCTACTTCGCCAATCTGGATAATCCTTCCACCGTTGCCGGCAACCGCGCGGGCTTGAAAGACGTCGATGCCCAGTTCACCGGTGAGGAAACCAGCGGCTGGGACGATGAAGAAAGCAAACCCGACTGGGCAAAAGACGGACCGGGTGACGAAGCGACGGAGGACATTGGAGATCTCGACTCGGAAGACGAGGATCTCCAGGGCGAAAATGATGATCTCCAGCCAGAAGTTGCTTCCGCCGAAGCGAAGCAGGCCAACGCTGAATGGGAAGACCTGAAACCCGAGCGAAGACGGCTCGTTGGTTTCATGGCCTTGCTGATGAGCGAACGGAAACCCAGCGGAGGCCCGCCGGAACAGCAATCAGGACTTGCCAGTGCGCAGGTGAGCGTCATCTTGGATTGGGATAAATTGCAGCAGCGAACCGAGGATTTCGCTGTGACTTCCTCGGGGATTCTGCTATCCCCGGGAGAAACCAGGACCGCACTGTGCAATGCCGGGATTCTCCCGGTGGTGCTGAACGGCAAGAGCCTGCCCTTGGATCTCGGACGAACGCAGCGGCTATTCACCAAGGCCCAAGTCCGAGCCCTGCGGGCAGCCTATCGAGGCTGTTCCTATCCCGGGTGCAGCATGCCTGCGCAGCGGTGCGAGGCGGATCATCTGGATCCGTGGGAGAAGGGCGGGCGCACTGATATCAAGTCTGCGGTGTTGAATTGCTTGATTCACCATACGGCCAGGCATTGCGGGTTGTTCCAGGCGGTGAAGATCCCTGGGAGCCGGCCGATGGTGCTGTTGCCGCCGGAGTTGGATCCGGAGCAGAATTTGCGGATCAACACCTATTTCATGACTCCGGCCGAAGGGTTGGAGGCCGAAGCATTGGCGGAGGAAACCACGGTGAAGTGGCGTGCTGGGTTGCTGGACGTCGAAATCGCCGAGCCATGAGCAGCACGCACAATGCTTAAAGCGAAAGGTCCTGGAAGCAGTGCGCTTCCAGAACCTCGCAAACTCTAGGCGTTGGCTTCCAGATGCTTGGCTGCCAGCACGAGATAGTGATCAGCGTTGGTCTTCAACCCGGCGACTTCTTCATCGCTCAGTTCGCGGCGGACCTTGGCCGGAACACCTGCAACGAGGGAACGCGGCGGAACCTGGGTGCCTTCCAACACCAGTGCACCTGCAGCAACCAGCGACTGCTCGCCGATCACCGCGCCATTCATGATGGTCGCGCTCATGCCCACAAGGCAGCCGTCACCTACGGTGGCGCCGTGCACCACGGCCGAGTGGCCCACCGAGATGCCCGCACCCAGGGTGCAAGGAAAACCCTCATCGGCGTGAAGCACGACGTTGTCCTGCAAGTTGGTGCCTTCACCCACACGAATCGGCGCCGAATCGCCGCGCACGGAGACGCCATAGAAGGCGCTGGAGCGATCCGCGAGGGCGACATCCCCGCTCAACACTGCGGTGGGTGCGACAAAAACGTTCTCGCCGACCTGTGGAGTCGACCCGTCAATAGTAATCATGTGGCTCATGCCACCTACTCTAATTGGCTCAGGCGCACGGGGCGAGTCACGAGAAGACGATGGTGCGCTGGCCGTCGAGCATCACGCGATGCTCAGCATGCCACTGCACGGCGCGGGTCAGCGTCCGGCCCTCCACGCTGCGGCCCAGCTCAACGAGCTGCTCGGCGGTGCGGGTGTGCGAGACGTGGGTGACTTCCTGGTCGATGATCGGACCTTCATCGAGGTCCGCGGTGACGTAGTGCGCGGTGGCACCGATCAGCTTCACGCCGCGTGCATAGGCCTGGTGGTACGGCTTGGCACCCTTGAATGAGGGCAGGAAGGAGTGGTGGATGTTGATGACCCGGCCTTCCATGCGCTCGCAGAGCGAATCCGAAAGGATCTGCATGTAGCGGGCAAGCACCACCAGTTCGATGCCGTAGTCCTCGGCGAGCTTGAGCAGCTCAGCCTCGGCCTGGGACTTGTTCTCCTTGGTCACCGGCAGGTGCACGAAGTCCACCCCGTAGAAATCGGCCATCGGCTTCAGATCCAGGTGGTTGGAGACGATCACCGGCACATCGATGGGCAAGGTGCCAGCACGCTGGGCGAACAGCAGGTCGTTGAGCGCATGCCCGGCCTTGGAACACATGATCATGGTGCGGGTGCGCTTGGCGCCATCGTCCACACGGAGGGACATGTGGAAATCGTCGCGGATGGGCGCGAGCCCCGCGCGGATCTGTTCCAGGGACTGCTCGGTGGCTACCTCGATGCGCATGAAGAAGGTGCCGGTTTCGGGCGAGAGGAACTGCTGGGACTCGGTGATATTGCAACCGGCACCCAGTAGACCCCCGGAAATGGCATGGACGATGCCGGGACGGTCGATGCAAGATAGGGTGACGATGAAATTGTTCATGCATTGAGATTAACCGGCTGGCGCGCTGCATGCACATTCGTCTCGGTGGAGTTACACAGTTAGGCGTCGAAGCTACTGGATCATCAGCAGGTTTCCGCACTCAGCCGAGGTGCTTTATGCGTCTTCAAAAAACACCGTGCGAACTGATGATCAATACCTGGCCGCGCTATGACATGATGTCTATAAATTTGGCATTTTCACGCTTGAGGAAACACATGAGGCTGCTGCATCGTTTTACTTCGGTTATAGGCGCCACCGCCTTGGTATTCGCCGGGCTCGTGCCCCCAGCCCACGGTGCTATCAGCCCTGCAGACTGCTTCGAGTACATGGATGAGACCGCTAGTGTCGTCGTGGGTTTGTCCTGCAAGAACGTGGCATCGTTGCAGGAACTGCCGATGACGCGCGATATCCAGTGGATCGGCGTCGACACCCAGAAGGAGCAGGCGCTCGGTGGGCTGGAAGTCCTGGCCGCCAACCCCCAGTTGCAATCGGTGCGGATCAATAAGGCTCCACAGGAAATCATCGCGGAACTAGCCAAGTTGCCAGTGCTGGAGTCACTGTCATTGACATTCCCCAAGGGGCAGCAGGTGCAGCTGGCTGGGCTGGGACAGTTGTCTGACCTGAAGGAACTTGAAGTGCTCGCCACGAGTTCGACGGATTATCGCTGGGCCAAGGATCTGTCTGATCTCGAAGTACTGGATCTGGCCAGCTACACCAAGCCGCTCATCGAACTGAAGATCGGTGCCAGCACGGAAATTGAACCGGTGATCACGGTGGATGGCAGTGTGCTCAAGCCGTGGGAATACACCCGCGAACGAATCCTGGGCCAGATCAGCCCCACCGGATTCACCGCGACCAAAGCTGGATTCGCCGGTGTGGCGGCTGAACTCACCGACTTCGAGGCGGTGATCCCGGGACAGGAGAATCTGAAGTCTGTCAGCTACGCGGCCAGCTGGCACATTGGCGTGCGCGATACTGCCCAGCTCGGCCGAATTTCACTGAACAGGAACCCGTCGCTGGCGGGCCATGACGCGGCGGTCGTGGGAGATGCCCTGCTGGCACCGACAACCAATTACCCATACACGGCCCTGCAGTGGACCCGCAACGGGGCACCGATTCCCGGTGCCGTGGGAGAGAGCTACCAGCTGGTGCGCGAAGACTCCAAGAAAGTCATCGCGCTGAACTATGAGACGAAAGCAGTTCGTCAAAACGGCGAAGTATGGGTCCCCTCGGCGCAGGGGACGATGGAGTACGGAGCGCCGATTGCCGCGACAGTCGCCTCGATCGCCAAGCCGACGATCAGCGGCAGCAAGATCGTGGGACAGAAGCTCACCGCTTCCCTCGACGCCGCATACTTCCCGGAGTTCACACGCCATTATCAGTGGCTAGTCGACGGTTTCGAGATTCCGCGGGCTACCGCGAAAACCTATACCCCACCTCAGTCCTATGCCAACCGCAAGATCGCCGTGCGGGCAACTCTGCACGCGGCGGACGGAGAATCGGTATGGCTGCCGGCCAGCTCGGCAGTCAAGGTCGTCAAGGGTACGATCACGGTTGCCAAGCCAAAGGTCTCTGGAACCTCAAAAGTCGGTTCCAAACTCACCGCCAAGGCCGCCACACCGGCTCCCTCCGCCCAGTCCACTAAGTACCAGTGGCTGCGCAGCGGCCAGAAGATCAAAGGAGCCACGGCAAAGACCTACGCGCTCAAACCCGCAGATCTGAACCAACGGATCTCAGTCTCGGTGACCTATGCCAAGGCCAACTACACTACCAAGACCGTGACCAGCACTGCGACCGGGAAGATCGCAGCCGCCAAGCTCAAGGTCCTGAAGAAGCCGGTGATCACCGGCAAGAAATCCACCGGCAAGACCTTGAAAGCCACGGCAGGCAGCTACAACACTAAAAACGTGAAGATCTCCTACCAATGGACGCGCTCCGGAAAGATCATCCCCAAGGCCACCAAGCCGAACTACAAGGTCGTTAAAGCCGATGCCCGGAAGACCTTGGGCCTGTGGGTGACGGCCTCGAAACCCGGCTACACCACCGTGCTAACCAAGGTGAGCAAGAAGTAACTGGGCACGCTATACCGCAACCGCGGACAGGAACTTGCTGGCTGCCAGCGCGGCCTTCCTCCCGGCCCGGGTAGCACCCAAAGTCGAGGCCGACGCGCCATAGCCGACGAAGAACAGCCCGGGCACCGCCACGGCGGCCACCCCGTCCTCCATCAGGATGCCGCCTTGAGCCGTGTGCAGTTTCAGATCGCGCAAATGCCGGTGGGCATGCCGGAAGCCGGTCGCCCACAGGATCGCATCGATCTTTTCGCGTGACCCGTCGGAGAAGACGACGGCGTCGGATTCCAGGCGGTCGATCTTCCCCCGCGAAACCAGCGCCCCGGAGGCGATCCCGGCACGCATCTTCTCGGTGAGCAGCAACCCGGTGGTGCCCACCACCGACTTCGGAGGCAGTCCCGCACTGGTGCGCTCGTTGACCTGGCGCTCCACTTCCTGGCCCCATTCGGCACCGGTGGGAACGTCGCGCCAGTCCGGTGCGCTGCGCGTGGACCACAGGGTATCCACGCCGGCAGCGCGCAACTGCACGATGAACTGGGTGGCACTGGCGCCGGCCCCGACCACCAAAACGCGCTGCCCGGCGAATTGCTGCGGGGAGACGAAGCCATTTGTGTGCACCTGCGGACCATCGAAGAGCCCGGGGTAGACCGGCCAGAACGGATTGGACCAGGTTCCGGTGGCGTTGATGATGGTGCGCGCCCGGTAATCCGCATCGGCGTGCACCACGAAGTTTTCTCCGTCGTTTTCGACCGAGGTCACCGGTGCGCCGTGGCGTACCGGCAACGCGAAGCGCTGTTCGTATTCCGCATAGTATTCGGACACCACTTGCGAGGCCGGCCGGGTGGAATCCTGCACCTCGAGCGGGAAATCGGGCAAGGGGTGGATATGATGCGCGTCGCCCAGCGTGAGGGTATCCCAGCGGTGCTGCCAGGCCCCGCCGGGTGCTGGGTTCGCGTCGAGCACCAGGAAGTCGATGCCGCGCTTGGCCAGATGGTAGGCGGCGGCAAGCCCGGCTTGCCCTGCGCCGATCACGATTGTCGAGTACACGCTTAAGGTAACCCTGCGCACTTCAAAGTCATTCCCGCAGCCATTTTCGCTACACTGGAACGCGTGACTGGCGTTAGGTGGGTAACCACCAGGGAGCTAATCGTGCGAGCCGCGCGCCTGGGTTTGCACACCACCCGCCTTGGGAACAGGGCACCTACGGAAGGAACAGCGTGAGCGCACGCATTCTCGACGGCAAGGCCACCGCGGCCGCCATCAAGCAGGAACTGGCCGAACGCGTTGCCAAGCTCAAGGCTGCCGGGCACACCACCGGACTGGGCACCATCCTGGTCGGCAACGACCCGGGCTCGGCCTGGTATGTCGGCGGCAAGCACAAGGACTGCGCCGAAGTGGGCATCGAGTCGATCCGCGTGGACCTGCCCGAGGAAACCACCCAGGACGAGCTGCTGGCCAAGGTGCGCGAGCTGAACGAGAACCCGGACTGCACCGGCTACATCGTGCAGCTGCCGCTGCCCAAGCACATTGATACGGACGTGATCCTCGAAGCCATGGATCCGGCCAAGGATGCCGACGGCCTGCACCCGATGAACCTGGGCCGCCTGGTCGCCAACGTCAACCGTCCGATGGCCTCCCCGCTGCCATGCACCCCGCTGGGCTGCGTGGAACTGCTGGCCCGCCACGATATCGACCTGAACGGCAAGCACGTGCTGGTCCTGGGCCGCGGCGTGACCATCGGCCGTCCTGTCGGCCTGCTGCTGACCCGCCGCGACGTGAACGCGACCGTGACCCTGGCCCACACCGGCACCACCAATCTTCCCGAGCTGCTGGCCCAGGCCGATGTCGTCATCGCCGCCGCTGGCGTGCCGCACATCATCAAGGCCGACGCCATCAAGGAAGGCGCGATCGTGCTCGACGTGGGCGTCTCCCGCGTGGATGGCAAGGTCACCGGCGACGTGGATCCGGCTGCTGCCGAGGTCGCGTCGTGGATCTCGCCTAACCCGGGCGGCGTGGGTCCGATGACCCGCGCGATGCTGCTGAACAACGTGGTCGAGGCCGCAGAGCGCAACGCCGCCAACTAGACGCGAATGAACTCAAACACCAACGGCCTGCCATGATGGCAGGCCGTTGGTCTTTTACGTCCAGCAGCGGTATTTACTAGGAGACGTAATTCCTCTGGACGCAAATTGGTTTTAAGGCCGTTCCGAAAGCATTTAGATTTGCGTTTCCCTGATTAATGTTAGTGGTTCATCAGATTTAATAGGTGACGTCCTTTTCTGTAAGTGTGTCGTTGGCTTTTCGTTTGGCTAATAAACGAATGATGGTTGGGTATCGTAATATCGGTCTCATGACTCAAATTGGCGAGGTGCCCACACCTTTGGCTCAGTGGAATATTCCAGTGTTTACGGGTGGTTTCTGCAGCGTGCAGGTGAGTGCGGGAGAGGTGTTGACGATCCTAGGGGCGAATGGCTCGGGTAAATCTGCTCTGGCTTCGTGGATGCCGAGAAATTCGCAGGCAACGGCTATCCGGAGAGTGTTAGCGCAACGAAAACTGTGGTTTACTCAGTCGGGATCTTCCATTACTCCGGCAGACCGAAAAACGCGATTTGCCCAAATCACGCATTGGGATCAGGAATTTAGTTCGCGCTATCTTGATCACAGTGATTCACAGCGCTCGGGGATTGCCTTGTTCGATATGCTAGCCAAGATCAACCAGGAGAACAGGGCACGCGTAGATCTGTATGAGGCGGGGTCGAGCACTGAAGATGTTACCCGGAGGATGGGTCCACGTGTTCTCGACACGTTCAATACAGTGCTTCAAACTTCGGGCCTGGAAATTGAAATAGGCGTGGATTCTACAGAGAATTTTTTTGCGAAGCATCTCAATTCTGACGTGACATATCCGATTCATTTGATGTCCGATGGTGAGAAGAGCGCGCTATTGCTCGCCGCTGAAATTATTACTGCCCCGTCCGGGGTGACGTTTATTATCGATGAGCCGGAGAGACATCTGCATCGAGCAATTTCCGATGAACTCATAAAAACCATTATTGCTACACGTAATGATTGTGCTTTTGTCGTGTTGACCCATGACCTGGACCTCGCCGCGAGCCTTTCTGAACAAAGAGGGAAAGTGCTAACCGTGTTTGGTGTGCGGTGGGAAGGCGAACAAGCCATGCAGTGGGATCTGCATGAGATTGCACAGGACGACTCCTTGCCTGAAATCGCCCGACAGGCCATTCTTGGTGGGCGGAAGGAGATTCTCTTCATTGAAGGAGAAACGACGAGCCATGATCTGAGCCTTTACAAGGTGCTCTTCCCAGATTGGCTACTGGTGCCTAGCGGAGGATGCGATACGCTCATCCGGTCAGTGTCTGGCCTGCGGAATAGTGCGAGTTTCCATTGGGTCAGAGCACGCGGTTTGGTTGATGGGGACTGGCGATCTGAGCAGGAAATTGAATCCTTATTTAGTCTTGGTATTCATGTTCTGCCGGTGAGCGAAATTGAGAACCTCTACTACACTTCGGAAGTGCTGCAGGCAGTAGCAGAGCAACAAGCTTCGACGTTTGGCTACGATCCTCAGGTCAAAGTTGAGGAGGCCAAGAGCGCGGCCATGAAGGCGCTAGGAAAGGACGGGACGTTAGAAAGACTGACCGGACAGCTTTCGAAATCTGTGGTCGCGAGGAAACTAGTCGAGTACATGCCAGATGTGGTTGATGAGAACGCAATCGAGATCAACTTTGACTCGCCATTTCCACAAATTCTCAGGCAGATGAAGGATCATGTTACTGCTTGTGCGTATGACGAGCTGATCAAAGCGCTCCCGATTCGTAACACCAGCATGAGAATTGAGATTGCTAGGCACCTCGGTTTTCAGAGTATCCAGGACTATGAAACTGCGGCCCTTCATCGCATCCGCAATTCTCCGCCGTTGCAAATCGATTTGCACATCCCCATCGAGAAGCAGTGAGGTCGAGAGCCCACTGGATAAACCTTACAGAGAAATCCAGCGAGGTCCGGTCCTAAGGAAATCTTGGTGCGGTGCGGTGGGATGAGAACCCGATTACCCGATTGTGGTGTCCATTAAAGCCGCAGAGCGCAACGCCGCGAAGTAGACGCGAAAAACCGGCAGTCCGCCAATGGTGGGCTGCCGGTTTTTTGATCCCTACAGTGCTCCCTGGGGCACGGGCTGCCCCGCGGTCCGCTTGTCGAAGACCAGCGCGCCGACTTCCTGCTCGGCCTGGTTGCCGATACCCAAGTCGATGCCGCTGCGATCACGCACCATGCTGACCGCCGCCAGCGATATTGCGGTAAGCGCGAACAGGTACCAGCCGACCGCCGTGGTCCCGCCGGTGGCCTGCACCAGCGCGGTGGCGATCATCGGGGCGAACGCCCCGCCCAGGATCGCGCCGAAAGCGTAGGAAATGGAAACCCCGGAGAAGCGCACCGAGGCGGGGAACAGCTCGGAGTACAACGCGGCCTGCGGACCGTAGGAGAAGCCCAGACCGATGGCGAACAACGCGAACGCCACGTAGAGCAGCGGCAGGCTAGCGGCGTCGACCAGCCAGAATAGCGGGAAGATGCACAGCAGCTGGCTGATGAAGCCGATCTGGTAGGTGCGCTTGCGCCCGATCCTGTCGGCCACGACCCCGGAGAGCAGGGTGAAGGCGAACCACATGACTGCACCGAAGGAGACGGCCAGCAGCACCTGCGTGCGGGTGAAGCCCACAGGCCCCTCAGGGTCCGTCATATAGGCCTGCAGGAATCCGCCGGTGGTCATGTAGCCGGCGGCATTGTTGCCAGCGAAAATCAGCGCGGCAACCAGCACCAGCAGCCAGTGCTTCTTGAACAGCACCACGATCGGAACGCGGGTCTGTGCCTTCTTCTGCGCGATCTCCTCGAAGACCGGGGACTCGTCCACCGAGCGGCGGATGAAGTAGCCCACCACGATCAGCACGAAGCTGAGCAGGAACGGCACGCGCCAACCCCAGGCCATGAACTGCTCGCCGGGGGAGATCACGCCGGTCATCAGCGCCATCATTCCCGAGGCCAGCAGCATGCCCAGCGGCACGCCGAGCTGCGGGTAGGCGCCGGCCCGGGCGCGACGGTCCTTCGGGGCGTGCTCAACGGCCATCAGCACCGCGCCGCCCCATTCGCCACCGGCGGAGATGCCCTGGATGATGCGCAAGAGCAGCAGCAGGATCGGGGCCAGCACGCCCGCGGTCTCATAGGTGGGCAGCACGCCGATCAGCGTGGTGGAGGCGCCCATGAGGGCCAGGGTGAGCACCAGCATGGCGCGCCGGCCGATTTTGTCCCCGTAGTGCCCGGCCAAAAACGCGCCCAGCGGGCGGAAGAGGAAGGAAATGCCGACGCTGGCGAAGGAGAGCAGCAGGCCGATCTGCGCGCCGGCTGGTTCGAAGAACAGGTGGGCGAAGATCAGCCCCGCTGCGGTGGCGTAGATGAAGAAGTCGTACCACTCGATGGTGGTGCCGATGACGGTGGCGAAGGCGACGCGCCGCTGGCTGGTGCCGGGGTGCCGCTGGGTGGGTGTGCTCATGAGCTGACCTCATTGGGATAGTAGTGGGGGTGCTAGGCCGCGACCGGTGCGGCGTTGGCCAGGTCCTTCAGGGATGCTCCAGCGAGCATCGCTTCGGTGATGCGCTCGCCGCGGGCCAGCAGCTTGCGTGCGGCAGCGTGGTCGGCGGGACGATTAATGGATTCCACCGCGACCAATTGCCCGTCGCGCAGCCGTGCGATGGAGAACTTTCCGCTGCCCGGCTCGCCCAGCAGCATGCTGCTGTCGGTGGGCTGGGCCAGCCCGGCGATCTGCAGCCGGTGGCGGCCCTGGATGCTCCAGAACCAGGCAACCTCCGAGTACAACGTGGGCTTGCCGCACAGCGTGCGGGCCAGGCTGCGCGCCTGGTCCGCGGCGTTCTGCACCGATTCCAGGCGCACCCGCGTGCCGTCGCTGTCGACATTGGCGCAGTCGCCCACGGCGTAGACGCGCTCATCGGTGGTGCGCAGCGCGGCATCCACCAGGATGCCGTTCTCGCACGCCAGACCCGATGCTTCGGCCAGCTCCACATTGGGCAGCACGCCGATGCCGTAGACCACCAGGTCCGCCCGGTAGCTTTCCCCGGCAGCGGACTCTACTTGCAGGTCCCCGTGCGCGTCGATGGACTGAACTCCTTCGCCCACACGCAGGTCGATGCCGTCGCCGCGATGGGCCTGGGTGAACCAGTCGGAGAGCTGGCGGGAGACCGAACGGTTCAGCACCCGGGGCGCTGAGTGCAGCACCGTGACCTCGATCCCGCGGGCCCGGACGGCGGCAGCGAATTCCAGGCCGATGAAGCCGGCACCGGCCACGACGACCCGCTGCGCACCGTCCAGCTGCTGGCGCAGGTTTTCCGCGTCCTGCAGCGTGCGCAGCCCGACGACCCGCGGGTCCTCGGCTCCGGGACAGTCCAGCGCCCGGTTGCGTGCGCCGGTGGCGAAGACCAGCCGGTCATAGCCGCGTTGCTGCCCGTCGGACAGGGCCACGGTGCGCTCGGCACGGTCTACCGCGGTGGCGCACACCCCGGTCAGCAGCTCGATGCGCTGCTGGGCGTAGAAGTCCTCCGAGCGCAGCGGCAGCGCCTCGGGCGCCTGTTCGCTGGCCACGAAGTCCTTGGACAGCGGCGGGCGCTGGTAGGGCTGCTGCGCGCCCTGGTCGATCAGGGTGACGGGGCCGTCATGGCCGTGCTCGCGCAGCGAATCGGCCAGCTGCACGCCGGCATGGCCGGCGCCGATGATCAGGATGCTTTCGCTCATTTCACACCTGTTCGGAAGGGACGGTGACGCGGATGGACTGCAGCGCGCCGCCCAGGGAAACCTGGCAGCCCAGGCGGCTGTGCTCCGTGCGCTCTGCGGTGGTGCAGTCGAGCATTTCGTCTTCGTCTTCCGAAAGTTCCGGAAGGCTAGCAGCATCTTCGGGGTTCACGTAGACGTGGCAGGTGGCGCACATGGCTTGGCCGCCGCATTCGCCGACGATTCCAGCGATGCCATTGGCGACGGCGGCGCGCATGATGTTGCCGCCTTCGGCGACCTCCACGTCGGTGGCGGTGCCGTTGGGCTGTTCAAAGGTGATGGTAGGCATGGAAGGCTCCTTGGTATTCTTAGGCGTCCCAGAGGACGGGCATTTTAGTCATGCCGCGGAAGACCCAGCCGGCATCGACGCTGGCGCTGGCCGGATCCAGCCGCAGGTTGGGCAGCTTCTCGAAGACTGCCGGCAGGGCGACCTGGGCGACCTGGGCCCGGGCGATCCAGGTGCCGGCGCAGAAGTGCACGCCGCCGCCGAAGGCCAGGTGCGGCTTCTTCTCGCGGAAGATGTTGAAGGACTCGGGACGCTCGAAGACCTTCGGGTCGCGGTTGGCAGCTCCCAGCACCACGCCCAGCCGCGCACCGGCCGGCAGCCGCACGCCCTCCAGTACCAGTTCCTGGGTGGTTTCCCGCGGGTACATGCCGATCGGGGCGACCCAGCGCACCGATTCCTCGAAGGCCTTGGGGAACAATGCCGGGTCCTGGCGCACCGCCTGCAGCTGCTCGGGGTTCTCCAGCAGTGCCCACACGGTCGTGGCCAGCACGTCGCGCGGCTCGTTCAGCCCGCCGCCGATGGTCATCTTCAGGTTCGCGCGGATGGCTTCCAGCGGGATCGGCATGGAGGCCAGATTGGAGAGCAGCGAGTGGTCCGGGTTCTTCGCCAGATAAGGGAGCATCTCGTCGATGGC
>RCUF01000315.1_pt1 | contig 18784 bp, 24 predicted proteins | sample 2166311 | NCBI WGS metagenome assembly RCUF01 (sample SAMN09932608, study PRJNA488358) | compost metagenome | feature: garden; material: soil; isolation source: compost soil in 4-hydroxybenzonitrile-enriched culture | place: Germany: Experimental Botanical Garden Goettingen | collected 2016-01-27
CCCGAGGTTTACTATCACCCGAATTTCGAACATCTGGCGAACGAGGATCGTAACCGAATTGAAATGGAAGCACTCAGGGCACTTGCCGGAGTTATTGCTAGGGATTAAACACAGGGGCTTCGGCCCCTCTAAGGAGGATAATTATGAACAAACGTGAGACTGAACGTATTATAAAAGAAGCTGACAAATTCAAAGAAATCTATCCTATGGATCAAATCGAACAACTTCTGGAGCGATATGAAGAGGCTGGAGATGCCTTGCAAGAAAAAATTGACCGCCTTGAAGGGATGTACGAATTGGGTGACTCATTACAGGATCGACTCGACACGTACAACGAGCGCATGGAGGCACTTGAACGAGCCAAAGAAGCTTTGGAAACTATGCGTGACACATTTTCTGATTTTGAGGACTCATTAGAAGAGTTAGGAAACGCAGTTTAAGTAAGTTTCAGGGGAGGAATAAACATGGATAAAGTAATATGGATTGTTGTACTTGCTGCACTGGCCTTGTCGGTTGTAGCGCTGGTTAAGGCAATTAAACGTAAATAACCGCCTGATGATGGCCTGAGGGATACGGGCCGAAACCTAGCCGCTTATGCGGTGATGGTCGCGGATATCCGCACATAAGCAGGAAATACATAGCTTATGTAGAAACACTATTAGGGGAGGGATAACATGGAAGGATTGCAAGAATTAAGAGAATCGGTATTAGCTAAGTTAACGGCAGACGAACAGACGGGGATCGAGAGCGACCCAGAGTATTACCTACTCTACGGGCAACTGGTGTTTCACGTTTGCACAAAAGTAAATCCGCATCTAACGGCAAAGGCTTGGCGCGAAAAGTTTGATACAGCGAGAACATCCGAAATACAAAAAGAAGTCATGCGACGCTTTATGGCGGATCGTGGTGATCTGATTAACCTAGACAACTCAAAGTTAAAACGTGCCTTATCTATGTTTTATGGATACGTGCCTGATACTGCAATTAACCAAGGTGACTCACAGACAGCGTATCTATACGGATTTACCGCACAAACCGTACTTTAATTAAAACCTAACCGTAACATATAGATGTACATAAAAAAGCCCCAACCGATTAGGTCAGGGGCTCTCGTTTGTCTATAGGTTGTATCCACCACTATCCGGCTTGGTAGGATTAGAGATAATCCCAAGTGTAGCCAATAAGCCAAGGAACACATTTACGATAGTAAGGATGTCCTCACGCATCAGGTCGGTGAGTGTAAATGCTCCTGTGATGCTACCGATCAACTGTGCCAACAACAAAACCTGAGATACGATACTAATCCACAATGCATAGTTCCGCCATCTTTTCTTATTCATCGTTATTTAGCCTCCTTACGAGCTAAGATAATGGTATTAAGAAAAGTAAGCTCTGAGACGGTCAGAGTGCCTTTCTCAGCCTTATCAATCCAAGACTTGTCCGTTATAACCCTTTGCTCTAACAGTCCCTTAAGAGCCGTTACTAACATTTTTTTTTGCGAAGTAGTCAGTTCCAATTTATCCTCATCCTCTCTACTTTCTGTTTTTACAACATCAAGCACCTTGTCAGTGCCATAGCCCCTGTAATTAAACTGTAGGTGCGGCTTATCCACGAAAGTTTTCCAGTCACCGCCCCACTCGAAGCCTAGTCGTTTAGCCTCTGTAATAGCCTGTTTGATCAGCGTTGCTCCATAGCCGTTGTAATCCGTGGCTCCTGAAGCATTCACGGGAACAAAGTCCAAAGCCTGCCCGACAAGATGGTAGCTTTTAAGCGTCTTACTTTTGCCATCTGCTAAGTATTTCTTCTGCGTCTCAATCGTCCGGATCGTCTCGTAAATTAAAATGTTTGCTCCGATCTTGATGCAATACTCATACCAGGCATATGCAGCCTTGCGAGTGTTCGGAGCCAGCTTATCCAAATTGGTTCTGTTACGTGTGTCGTATTTCAAAGCTATCCCCTTCCTTCCCCGTCTTCTATTCGATCAAGCCGTTTATGCATTGACTTAGATGACTCTTCGACCCTAGTAACTCTTTCACTTAGACCATCAATACGCTGTCCCTGTGCTCTTTGATCTAACCGGATATCATCAACTCCACGCCTGATGTATTCCACATTATTTTGTAAAGCAACTACAGTTCCAGCATCTTGAGCAGCATCTTGCTTTAAAGTCCTTGTCCTTCCCAACCACCCAAGGGCAATACCACTAGCGGCTGCAAGCACACTTACAATCACTGTCCACTCCATCTCATCACCCCAATTCAATTAGCCTCCGGATTGCTCAGAGGGCATAAAAAATACGCCTTATGGCGCTGCTACATATTCGATATCGGTTATCTCTTGATACTGCTGTGGTGTGATCATCTTGGCAACAACAAATGTTTTTAAGCTCTCAGGTGTGTAAGCTGGATGTCCATTAATAAAAAATCTCTTTATGGATGTAAACCACATACTAAGCACCTCCCTTCAGGGCTGCTAACTCCAGTAAGAGATTGCCGACAGTATCCTCCAGCGTGGCCATGGTCGCTTTATCAGCAGCATTTTCTAAAAGCAAATTGCCAAGATCGGATTCAAGTGCTTGTACCTGCACTGACAACGGTTTACGATATGCTGGCTCTTGCGGCTCCGGATCGTTTGGATCGGGATAACTAAACACTATTTCTCCTGTCTCAGGATCAAATCTCCAGCTCGTTGCCTGAACAAAATCTTCGACATACTGTCCATGCTCAAACGTGGTCATTTCTATCGCTTCAGGATCGTATTGTCTAAGCTCTACATAGACAGCAAAATCTTCTTCTTTTGTAGACTCTATACCTTCTGACATTTCGTTTCTCTGCGCAACGATATTACCAGTGGATTTAACCCAAAAAAACCTGCGTCCCAGTGGTCTAATCACGTTTTTACCTCCTTTTTAATTTCCGAAAATATAATATTTGATACTTGGAGAATTCGTTGTCTCTCTAGGAGCAAAGGATACTGAGTTTGCCCCGAATATAACATCTCTCACGTTTATTGAGAGATACTCTGGGTTGTGGCCTCCAACACGCAGGGTATTTTCTAGGTCATTTTCATAGACGACACCATCTCCAATGTCATACGCAATAACCCAACCATTGAAAGTAGAATTTATATCGTTGCCGAAATAAAATCTTTTTGATAAATAGCAAATTAATACCCTCGGCTTAAACGCTAGATTAGCAATTGTCTTTGTAGTGTTATCACCAGTCACCGACCCAGAAGCCAACTTAAAACCTGCTGATATTTCCCCGATCTTTTGCGCCAGAACCGCAAATGTATCGCTACCCGATGCAGGAACACCCTTGCCAGTAATAGCGGCAGCGACCGCAGATTTACCATTACTGGCTGATTGAAAAGCCTGTTCAGCTCTATCGTATGCTTTTTTCACAGCGTTAGCTGTAGGTGCCAAAGAAATAGAAGAGCTATTAATGGCATCACTTAGCTGTACAATACCTTTAACTGTAGTTGATGCGTTAGGCGGTAAAGGAATTGCAGCAATCTTTTGATCAACGTATTGCGTTGTAGCAAAACCTTCGTCTTGAATTGATTCTATGAAATCTACCCATTGCTGCTGGTATTGAGCAGTCTTTGTATTAAACCATGCTTGGAACTGATTAAATATCGCCGTTGTATCGGCCTGAGAAATAAGCCCCGTTACAATACCGCAAACTAGGTTATTCAATCTCTCATCTGTTATGTTTTCTGGCAATACAATAGACGTATTTGCAGCCACCAGGACCTGTGCCAAACTGAGATCATAGATATTGCCACTGCGAGTTATAGCCGGTACCGATGGGATACTAGTTGGAGTACCTTGTAAAACCATCGCCTTAATCGCTCTAACTGGGGTACTCGTATCTAATCTCAGAATAACCCTGTCAATTCGAGGCTGATTTGTTGCAGGTGATATCGGCAATGTTAGAGGTGCATCGTATACACCATATAAGTAACCGTTAATCCATGCGTACCCGATGCCCACAGTTACATTGGCATCCGTACCCGATGCCTCTACCTTCAACTTTGCTCCACCGCCAAATATCCCGTTACCAACAAACCGAGAGAAGTACTCTGCAAACTCGCGAGCAGGGTATTCGCGCGGATCGTCTGCTGTACTATCAAAAAAACTGCATTTTTCAGGCACTATTAACCACTCCTTTTTACGTGACTTCGTAATGACTTTACAAATTGAGTTATGGTTGGAATTTCGTCACCTAGAGAGATTTCAAGCTTAGAAGCTGGTTCATATATCTCTTTTACTTCCGTGAGCCTACTATGCATCGTTAGCCCCCACTTCCCGTTTTGGAGCGTTACTCGATCTCCGAGATCCCAATCCTTTTCGTAAACGAAACTACCAGTATTAAGAATCAAGCCATTGTATGTCTGGATTCGCTTTAGTTCCGATAGCGACTGTTCCCCTAGCTCTGACAATTCCACTGCATCAGCAGCACTAGAACAGTCTAAGAACGTCTCTTTGCGGTCATATCCACTCCCACTACCAACCATTAAGACAAGGCGGTCTTCGTCCTCGCCCTGTCCTCCTGCATATCCAACGTTTTTATATTGGAGCCAACTATCTACGTAGTCCTGAGATTGGATGTTATCAAACTCATGACTGAAAATTACTGGTGGTAGAGTATTTTGATTAGTCGTTAAGTCACGCCCAATTAACGAATCGAATACCCATTTCTTAGTTGCATAATCTAACACCACTTGCCAACCGATATCACACCACTCTGCTATCTCCTGAATAACCTGATCAAGTTGTTCGAATCGGGTTTGCCACGGTGTTTGCCGCCCTCTTGCTAAATCTGGAGCAATAGCAAAAAACGGGACCGCACGCGCCGCATAACTTCCTGTGGCGTAGGTTCCGTTTACTAAGTGGTTATTTACATAATGCTTCATGACTGTTTCAGCAGCGCCGCGTATTCGATCATAACTCTCCGTTAAGGTCACTCGCTGGTCAAGTATACCGCCAAGTGTTGGACCTCTTATAATCAGTGTCTCAATGCCCTTGTCGTCTTCTGCGACCTGCCGATAGCGTATAATTCCAGCTTTATTGGGCTGGTTTCCTATAGTGATGATACGATCTTTCAGGAGTTGGTCTGTATGACGTTTGCCTATGTGAATATGCATTTCAAATTCACCAGCACGATAGTAGCGGCGAGTAAATTGTAAACTCTCGTAGTTGTCAATCTCACCTAACAGGTTAAAAGCAGGGTCAAGTATCCGTACTGAAGGAGCCCTCATGCGTCATCCTCCCTGATATCTATTATTGTAATAAATGGTTACAGTAGCTAACTGCTGATCGGAGTCCTTATCACTTCCGTATTTCAAAATGTTTTTTCCGGGAATAAGTTGAAAAAATGTACTGCCGAGATCAATCCAATGAAAGACATTTGTACGAGTGCCATCATCATTCAGCACCTCAACTCGCTTATTGCCGAAGGCTGTATTGATGATCAGCGTGTCTGACTCCTGGAGCTCATAATTCACCTTGATAAACTCCCCGGTAGTCTCACTCTCCACAACAGGATTAGTCGCTGGTCCCTTATATCGAATTTCCACTGGGGTATCTACATCTCCAGAATTGTAAAACGTGCCTCGATAGGCTGACAATGCAAACTGCGTTATCAATCGTAATGGAAAGGTGAGTCCACCATCTTCGAAGCGTAATCCCTTAACGATTTGGTTCTCATCGCGCCAATACGGATCATTCGCTATAAAGTTTATGGTGAACAAGTTTGCGTGAACATGTCTCTCACCAAAAACAGGTCCTTCTTCAGCGATTGCATCAATAGCATAACTCCTGAATGCATTTGTATATACCAACTTCCCAGGGCCGAGCTTGTTATTCAGAATCCTAGTTAGATCGCGGCGTAGTTCATAAAGCTGCTGTTGACTTTTAGCATCTATAAATCCTTCGAGTGGTATAGGTCTCTCCGTTAATTGAATATCAACAAAGCTACTCCCGTCCTGATATGGCGACTTAGTACTCTTAATATCAGATGAGACGTTCCCTGTTCCCTCTATTTTTTGCAGCACAAATGGTCCGAAGTGTCCGAACACAACGGATTCACCACGAGCGTTCATAAAAGTTACTTGTTGCAATTCGGCACCCCCTACAATTTCGAAGCTAATTGCTGAGCTGATTTCGTTGTTGCTCTTGAGACATCACTTGGAGATGTCACCTTATTATTAAAATTATTCGTGACTGAAACTACTGTTCCATGGATAACTGGCGTCGATGTCGATGAACCTGGTTTAGTAACTCCAGTAACCGTACCGCGAATAACTGGTGTAGATCCCGAGCCGCTTCCTCCGTCTGAACTTGACGAACCACCGCCGCCAGCTGAAGAAGGAGCTACAGCCATTGCAGATAATGCAGCAGACCTAGCTGCATCGATCTGAGAAATTACGTCAGCAATCATGCTCTTTATCTCATCTATCTTAGGTTTAAATCCAGCAATTAACTTTTCCCCAAGTGTTTGTCCAGCAGCTTGATAACCGTCACCAAATTCACCCAGTAGTTTCAAAATATCCTCCTGCTGACCTTGGATGATCATTTTCTCTGCTTCAGTCTGAATGGATTTCGCACTGAGCAACGCTGCGTAGTGAGCCTGCGCATCCAGAAGTTGTTGATCAAGCGAGGCCTTCTGTGCCGCGTAAATGGCGTTGATATTGGCCTGCTGCGCCTCGTATTCCTGCGCCATTATCTCCTTCTTAGCAGTAAGTTGATCTTTGATGGCTTGCGTTTCTTCTACAAGCTTATCTTTTATGGATTGCTGCTCTTCCTTGAGCGACTCCTTCTTATCCTCCAAGTCTTCCTGACGGTGCCGCTCGTTCATGTCGGCAATCACCTTGTTCAACTGACCCTGCAACTGCTTCCGATTAAAATCATCATGCTCATATTCGATTTTGGCCTGCAAACGACCGATCTTCTTCTGGTCTTCCGCATCTAGTTCATCGCGGCTTCGCTGCTTTTCAGCCCGATTCAGGGCGTCGAGCTCTTTCTGGATCGCTTCAATCTGAGCATTATATACGGCATTGATACGCTCGATTTCGGCGTCAGCTGCCTTCTGCGCCGCTTCTACCCGAGCGTTATAAACAGTTTTGATGGAATCAAGCTGTTCCTTTTTCCAATCCTCATTAGCCTCAAGATCGGACTTTATACGATCTTCAGTAGCTTTTTTTTCCTCCTGATATTTGTTTTTAAGGGCATCTTGCAAGGCCTTGCTCATGTCGTTTATGCTGCTTATCTGAGTCTTTTTCTGTTCTTCTGCCGCCTCACGTGCTAACTTCATTGTTTCTTCTGTATACTGCCGTTGCAAAATAAGGCGATCATTTGTGGCTTTGCGGATATCTTCAGTTATTTCCCGCTCAATCTTCCTTTTTTCCGCTGAGGTAAAACGATTATCGCTCATTACCTTTTGCAGATAGTTCTTATTCTGCCAGATTTGGTCGTTCAACAGCTTGTCTTCTACTCTGAAACGATCGCGCATATCGTCTTCTAGTTGTTGCAGATACTCTTTATGTAAAAGTATCTGCTCCCGGGTAAGTCCTTCTTCAAGTTTCAGACGATCCTCAGCCGACATTCCTTCACGAGCAATCCTGTCTTCGTATTCGGCTTGAAGTTGCTGTTTTGCATACTCGAAATTACTCTGGCGAAGTTCCTTATCACGCTCGGCAATCTGTTTCTTAACATCGTATATTTTCTCTTCAATCGCCATGCGCTCGTCGGCTGTTTTTATATGAGCCTTTTTAATCTCAAGTAACGTGTTAAGTTCAGATTCTAAGGTTAGCTGATCAAGACGTTTCTTGTGTTCTAGCTGCTTGTATGCTTCGTCCAAAGCTTCGTTAGAGTATGACTTTGCCGTTGATGACTTTTTATCTCCCCCGCTGTCTAAAGTTGCGGGAGCTGTCGGCACAGTAACAGGAGGGAGTTTGAAATCATCTGGATTCATGTTAAGAAGCGCCTGTAAACTCGCGGCCTCACCTCGTAAAACCTCTAATTCTTCATTTAGTCGCTTTACCCTAGCCTGCGCAGGACCACTTGCTCCGGTTATCTTTTCAATTGCTTGCGCGACTCCAATAGCTGCCTGTTGCTTTGTTATAGCCGCCTGTTTCTCTTGCAGTGCCTCCTGAGCTTTTACTTGGATGCCTTGCCACTCTAAATTAATTTCCTGTTGCTTAACTAGTATAAGGCCCTTAACCGCCTCTGTGTTGACCCCAGTGGCTGTCGCAAACTGAGGGAATTGGTTTATTAACTCTTTCTGAGCATTCTTCCACTCTGTCGATCCTTTTTTGGCAGAGGAGTATATCTTCAGTAAGTTTTCAACACTGGTTACCTCTTGCTTCCGCAGAGCGATCTGCTTCGCCATTTCATTTAGCTCAGAGGTAGTTTCTCTTTTGGCATCCTTTACGGCTTTAGTTAAAGTATTTTTGGCATCAGTTAGCCCATTCATAGATTTTGCTGCAATTAGACTGTTCTCATCCACAAATTCAAGAGTGATTCCATAGTCATTAGCAATATCCTGTAGCTCAGTAAGATTAACATTAAGCTCCTTAGCCGCTGTAGAAACTGCAATAATGGAATTGCTTGAATCATCTAGCATCTTATCTTCTTTTTGTGATTCTTTAACCTCTAGAGCTTTGTCGATTAACGCTTGGTATGTTGCAATTAACTCTTCGAGTTTGGCTTTTTTCTCTTCGTACATCTGGATTTCATGCCGCTCAATTCCGTTTTGCTGAACTTCCTGCAGTTCTAGTTGAGCCTGCTTAAGCTCTAAAGCCGCTTGTTTATTTGCGTCCATGCTATTCTTAATACTAAAAATAGCCGTCACCAGCAACCCAATGGCAGCGACAGCCATGCCGATCGGGTTTGTTGTCAACCAAGTCAGAGCTGCCCCCAAGCCTTTAATCACGGGAATTAGTGCCGAAACATTTGTAACCAGTTGCCCTGATATTATAAGTAGAGGGCCAGCCGCTGCTGCCATAGCAACAAAAGTAAGAATAGTTTTTTGACTTGCAGTATCTAAACTTGCGAACCACTCAGCACCCTTCTCTATGTTTTCAAACATGGGGCCAAGAGCGTCTAGAACACTCATGATAGCAGGAACAAGTGCATCACCAAGAGTTATAGCAGCATCTACGATTCGATTGCCTAATATTTTTAGTTGGGATGCAGTAGTCTCGTAGCGCCGGCTAGCTTCGTTGGTCAGTGCACTGTTCTCTTCCCATGCTTTTGTGCCAAGTTCCATGCTATTCCTGAAAAGATCACCAGCTCCAGATGCACGGAGCAAAGCATCCCTAACCCTTATCTCAGATAGCCCTAATAACTCCAATACTGCGAAAGTATTTTCCCCTGACTTAGACATACGTCCAAGACCTTCAACGAAAGAAATAAGAGCTCCTGAAGCATCTTTCTGGAATGCATCTTTAAACTGAGAAACGGACATTCCAGCAACTGCTGCAAAATTATTAAGGTCCTTACCACCAGTTGCAACCGCTTGAGCCATATTGATCATAACCCGCGAGAATGATGATCCACCAGCCTCAGCTTCAATTCCGACTGAGGAGAGTGAACCAGCTAATGCAAGTATCTGAGCCTCTGATAAACCGATCTGATGACCAGCACCAGCTAAGCGTAGGGCCATCTCGGTAATCTCCGACTCAGTTGTCGCAAGATTGTTACCTAGTGCAACAATAGTCGCCCCAAGTCGATCAAAGTTTTCCTGAGGCATTTGCGTAATGTTTGCTAGACGAGCCAAGGCAGTAGCCGCTTGATTTGCACTCATATTAGTGGCAACTCCGAGGTCTGACATGGTGCTGGTAAAGCTGAGGATAGCGTCGTTTTGGATGCCCAATTGACCAGCTGCTTCAGCGATAACCGCAAGTTCTGAAGCTGTGCTTGGTCCTACTGTAGACATCTCGCGGAGGCTATCTGAAATTTTCTGGAATTCTTCTTCAGTGGCATCTACTGTCTTACGGACTCCAGCAAAGGCACTCTCAAAATCAATGGACGCCTTTGTACTTGCAGCACCAACGGCAACCAGTGGAGCTGTGACCATCATGGCCAGCGATTGACCAGCTGCACTCATTTTCCGCCCAATAGCAGCCATCTTTTTCTCTGCAGCATCAAGCGCACTAGAAATATTTTTCCAAGCATTGTTTTGCTTATTTATTTCAGCAGTTGTTTGTTGCAACTCATTATGCAGTCTGTTGTACTGAGCAACAGCTCGATTGAGTTTAACCTCGAGATCCTGCGTTGCTTTAGCATCTTTACCTTTGGATGCGACAGATTCTTCATGTTGCCTCTTCAACTTGGCGACCCGTTGCCCCTGAATTTCGAGTTGCTTGCTAAGAGAATCAGCTTTTGTTCGTAGGCCTTCCTGCGATTTTGTGTGATCACCTAACCGCGAAGATGCAGCTGTAAACTCGGACTGTACTACCTTCATTTGTCGCGCTAATTGCGCCATAGACTGCTCAACGCCAGTATCATCTATGGTTAGTTTCGTGACTAGATTGGAAACTTCTATTTCTTCAGACATTTAAACCTCACCTCCCGTCAAATGTATTGATCTATCCAAGCCTGTGCTTTTGCTTGCTCTGGTGACTCTTTTTCCTCCAATCCATTCACACGCTTATGGATTGCCCATAGAGCAAACAATTTTCGAGGCGTACAACGCCAAAAAACCGCCTCGCTCATCCCGAGCAAAACGGTTCCGATGTAATACAACCAATCCCATTCCCAACCCTTATTTCCTGTGTCTTGCTGTGTCTGTGTATTGGTCTGCGATGTATCATTATCAGGCAAACATAGAGATGCCGCCTGTAGTATTTTCTCGATTATAGTAAACCTATTTGTGACATCTACCATTTGATCAACAGCCGTTTCATCCAAAGTGCTGTCTTGATGCCTTAGTCCGAAATATAGCATCTTGGCCGTATCGTCAAACGCATCAAGACGCACTGACTTAATCGCCTCATCAAACGACCCATAAATTCCTTCTAGATCATAAATAGCGTCCAGATCATACACAATGTTTCGTTGTTTATCCAAATCTATAGGGATTTTTTTGACCTTCATCGAAACTCACTCCCAAAATAAAAGAGCCTAGCCATCACAGCCAAGCTCAGTCAGTGTTATTTCAGCCACTCTGTTATTGTCAATACGTCCACATCTTTGGAAGCAACGAAATCGACTAGCGTTATAAATTTATCCGTGTGATAAATCATAGCATCAGTCCCTGAGTCCTCGATTCGATGCAACAGCAATATGACGGTGCTACCTGTTTGTACCGCCGTATTAATCGCGTTTTCATAAACACTGTTTTGAGTGTCATTATTAATTACCAATGTCTTCACAGTTAACGGAGAAATGGGTGGAGATAGCTCTAAGTCTTCTTGTGTACTCATACCCAATCTGTAACCATTCATAGCAGCTAATACATTGTCATTAAATGAGCCATACGGATATGCCACAACATCCGAAGCCTTACTAAAGCCATTCGCATTCATCCAGGATATACACACGTCTAATTCAGACTTAATAGTTGCCACATCAATAGTCGTTAAATCTGGGTGGTTAGCAGTGTGGTTGAACATTTCCCACCCGTATAATTGCAATTCGGCAAGCTGGGTCTTAGTTGCGTATCCTGCAGTCCCTACATAATTACTAATCACACCAACATTTCCGACATATCCATGAGCATGGAGAATTGGAAATGCTTTTGAGTATTGAGTTGCCCAACCATCATCGAATCGGAATATCACCGCGGGTCGAGATGATCTGTTAATTTCTATTGCATCAAACACTACAAACCCACCCGTGCCAGTTACGCTGATTTGAATGGTATTTATAATATTATCAATGGATTCTGAGCCTGAGGTGGTTAGAGATTGCAGCGGAATCATTACCTCATTCCATCCCTTCGACATCTTCCATCTAGACAGTGACCACCCAAGGTAACCCGTCATATTATTAGTGGACGAGAACCTTATCTCCAACTTCGACAACTGACTGATCCCGCCAACATAAAATCGTAGCATCATGGATTTTGTCTTAGCCAGATTGAGCCTCGTACTTTGGAGCCTAGTTGCTGATGTAGAGTTTGTCCCGCTATCTGTATCAAGTCTAGTAGATGATGGGCCAGTTTTATTGAATTCCGTTGTTTGTTGTACAAGGCCATACCACAAAGTCCACTTCGAAAAGTCAGTCCATAATCTGCCGTTTGGTTTGTCTGATTTTTTTAGAGGTTTTGGTGTTGGTGGTGTATATCTCGACATATTTCATCCCCCTCATATTGCAATGAAAGATATTCCGTCCCCGTTAACGGAAGCGTTAATGCAAATCAATGATGTATTTCTTACTGGCAAGGTAACTGAACCATCTGGACTCAACTTAGCTCCATATGAAGTTTCGCTAACCACACCATCGAGGGGGTTTGAACTGCCGATAAAGATCGGTCCTACATTAGTGTCCTTGGCAATAATCGTGACTTCCCTGCAACTTATATCGGGTAATTGCACAACTGTTCCAGCTGATAAAACATTTACTAATCCATGACGGATAGCGGTTCCCCCTAGTAAATTCACAAAAGAACCGCCGTTCTCTCCCTGCACAACCTCATAGTTGTCGTTTGTTCCGTTATAGTATTGTGGAGCCGGTACATTACCAGCCGCACGAACAAGCTCTTTATTTGTGTAACTCATTAATTACCCACCCTTTTTTAAAATAGGTTGAGGTGGCTATTAAGCCACCTCATTTACCCCAGCTTGTCTGAATAAACCTTCTTGCCACTGCCTTAAAACCCCACTGGTTGAGTTGGTGACAAGAAGGCTGCTACGGGTTTGGGATTACAGGTGCACTTGGTACAGAAGTGAACCATGTTGCAATACGAGCAGCAGCAGCAGGATCAGCGCTATCTGCACGGAATCTCCAATTTCCATCAAATAGACGTTTTAAGAATGCTCCTGTAATGGTTGGAGTTTGGTACTCTGGTGTCCCTTGTTTTGTTGTAGCTTCATCCGAAGGAAGACTGAACTTCCCTTTTAGTAGCCACACATAAACAACGCTGCCATCGTGCATAGTTCTTTTATATCCCAGTGCCACTTCCGGTGCATTATCATCCGCATTATCGATCAACATCCCATCAACAATAGTTGAACCAAGAATGTCAGCTTGAGTCTCCAGAGAGATACTTGTTACACCAATCTCCACCTGAATTTCACCCAGTGCATTAGCTGTAATAACAGGTCCATCATTTCCAAACAATGTTGCAGAGTTTACCGAAGGGGTAACTTTAGCCGTTATAGCTGGAGCCATCAGCTTTGGTGTAGCGTATGCAACTCCTGTCGAGTCATCCTTCGTCAACTTAGCATAATAGATATCCTGCAAACCTACAGGAACAGCAATTCTTTCATCTGGCATCTTTCATCAACTCCCGAATTTAATGGTTTTATAGCGTAAAATTTTATGGAATGTCAGCGTGTCTGTTTCATCCCGATCAGAAGCCCCAGAGCGAACAAAACCTAGCCCTTCCATCGCCTTGTTAACTGCCAAAGCAATCGGGGCAGTATTTCCGGCACTCCACACATCCACCTGAAAGTGAATTTCACTGCTGAGCGCAGTGTTATTTGCATACTCGTTGTCAAAGTTTGTGAGTTCAAAAAACGTCACTTTAGGCAAAGCGATGTCTGGTGATCTTTCGGGATAAACTTTCACACTTCCGTCCTTATCGCGCCCTAACAAAGAAGCAAGCACCGCATTATCTCGCAGTGCTTGCTTTATGGTCGGTTTAAGATCGATCATCATCCTCTCATCCCCTCTCGTAGCTGAGCAGCAAAGAGTTGGGTGATTCGGGCTTTGTTTTCGTGAAATGATGGGTAGATAAATGGTTGAGCTGAGTGACGTGAAGTGCCAAACTCCGAGAAGTGAGCTCTCCAAGCTGTCTTCTTTCCGGGCCCTACGGTTATGAACCTAACCCCATCACCCCTGCGCACAGGGCTAACCTTAATGTCGTCTTGTATGTGCACATGATCTATCCTACTTCGAGGTGCTTTCTCTCGCTGAGCTTCAGCAAGAAGTTCCCCGCCTGCCTTTAGCCCTTGATTCTCCAACCTTACCACGCCAGAGGCTAATTTACGCTGTATAGAAGCCATCATTTCATCTACCCCTTGTAACTCTACCCCACTAGCCATTGGATACCTCAGTGACCAGCAGATGAGTCTCAGTACGGTCATCGAATGGGTCATCCAAGGGAGTCACTATCTCATAGACGCGATTGTCCCTGAGATCGACAAGCCGCATGTCGGCCGTTATGCCTTGTTTGTACCATATTTTGTACCGGACAGTAATTTCAGACTGAGCGCTAGAAGCTGCAAAGAACTCAGTACCCCTTAATGGCTCTCTGTTAGCCCAAACAGCATCACCATTCTCCCACCCATCAGCTCCAGGAATTGGGTAGCCAGCATCATCCTCGGTTCTCTGTTTATGCTGAAAAGTTATTCTACGATTTAAATCATTGCTTTGCAGACGCTTCGCCATCTGCATCACCCAACTTTACAACATCAGCTTTAGGCTTACGCGCCCTGTTCGAAGTCTTACCTTCTGTAGATGCCTTATCATCAGTCAATTTTTCCTCAACAACAGAGATAAATCCCTGATCAAGCAATTGCTTTGCCCTCTCATCATTTGGAGGAATGTGCGGCTCTCCGGGCTTGCAATGTCGAAAGTTATCAAATCTGTCCAAAAAGTCTTTTTCAACCCTGTAATTCACGTGTTTCACCTCTCAAATGCCTGTTTTAAGTTGTAAGATAATGCTAGTGAGTGATTTTTCAACCCGCTCAACCTCTTTGTAGTCTCTTGCACGCTCACGATGGACACGGAGCATCACTGCCAGATCATAGAGCTTCGAGTCCTCGTCACCTTGTGGCTCTTGGACCCCTGCATTCCGCAGGTACTCCTTTGCTGCACCAAGTAAAAGAGCGAGGACTGTATCATCCTCGCTCCCATCAATTCGCAGATATGATTTTAGTAGCTTTAAATCTTCCACGTTCAGGGCTCCTTCCTACGGAGTGGGCACCCAGTTTAATGTTGCTGTGTAAAGCTTACCGCCGATCGTCAGGACCTCAAAAACATACGATTTAGCCGGATTTGTCACGGAAAACCAGAGTGTTTCCTGGTCATCCGGAGTCAGGTTTATACCATCTTTCTTAATAAACACTACCGTTCCAGCAGCGAGGGAAATTCGACCCCCTTCTCCATCCAACAGCTCGAACTCAGTGTGATTTACACCGTTATGATCGCCCTCACGCCCTGTTGGATTCCATGTTGCTGGCGAAGGAGTTAGGACTTTTTTGCGATCCGGAATGCGGATTTCAACTTGATTTGGTGATCAATCCAAGCTGTCAGCACGAAGTCCCATACGCCAGTACGAACGTTCTTGTCACGGTCATAGATGATCTGAGGATCATAGTTGAAGTGCGAGTAGCGGAAATCGCCTACAACAGGATTTACGGCCAGGTCGCAGAATTCAACCGGCTTGCCGAGAATCTGTTCAGGTTGTGCCTGGTACAGAGTTGCATTTCCGTTAGCTAGCGTCTCGATGATGTCCATATAGTCTGCATACCGCATAACGATCGTTGCATTTTCCCGAAAATCCTCTGGCAGAGCAGCAACAGCAGCCTTAATAGCAGTATAAAGAGTGGCACCCCCTACTTCAGTAATAACCGAATCTCCACCGCTGGTCTTTTGGTAAAAGCTCATGTGCTCTTCTCCGGGTTTAGGGGTCGAGGTAAAGGAGACTTTCTTTTCCTTAGCAGCCAAGCCAGACCGAAGCGCGGCCTCCACAGTCTCCACCAGATTGGTGTCGGTTGCCGCGAGAACAGTTTCAGACACAGGGGCGAACACCTTGAATTTATTGCGTCCGAAGGTAACCACCGAACCAGTGGATTTGAGTTCTTTCGCCGTTTCCGTATCTTTGATGAAATCATCGTCATCCAGCTCAAAATCAATCTTCGGGATCTCCAGATTCGTCACGCTAGTGAAGGTCGATACGTCACGCAAAGGATTCTTTACAAACGGCTCATGAAGGAGCTCCGTCGTCATAGTAGACGGCAGAATCTTTTCACCGCCAGTTGAATTGTTATCCCCAAGTGCGGCCTTGATCTCGCCAGGAACAGACTCTCCCTTGATAGTCGCTCTGATCAAAGATGCCTTAGCAGATAGAGTCTTCACTTTTGGATCAGCCGTGTTTTGGATAGGGTTTTGTTTCAGACTTTGCATCTGTTCTGCTTCCAGTTCGTCATGCTCTTTTTGAAGAATGTCAAACCGAGCTTGCAGTCCTTTAGACTTCGTTTCCAGTGCGGTGATGTCCTCGATTTTTGCTTCCGGATCAGCAGCTTTTGCCAATATATCTTGCTTTACAGCGGCCAACGCCTGTCCGATTGTGATCAAATCATTCTTTACATCAAAAAGTGTTTTAGCCATGAATAATTCCTCCTAAATATGAGTTGATATTCTCAATTTCTAAAGCAGCCGTTTCCCGGATGCTTTGCAGGTACTTCTCAGTTTCGATCGCTGCTTCTGGATCCTGTCCTTTAGGTGGCTGATTGCCATTTGCCGGAGTCTCTAACAACGCCGCAGGCACATTGCGATACTTAGCAAAAAGGTCGTCGCTGATGCATGCCGCCGCTTGGTTGGCATCACCCACGACGTCACATAATCCGTAGTCATAGCACTCCTGAGCAGAGAGCCATGTTTCAACGTCGAGCAACTCAGTGAGTGTAGTTTCGTTCAACTTGTCGCCAGCTCTGTCAAGATAAGTCTGTTTCATGCTGCCGCCAATACGATCAAGGTCATCTGCCACTTTACGCAGTTCCGCCGCATTGCCCCAGGTGAACGTCCACGGATTGTGAATCATCATCATTGCATTTCGTGGCATATGGATTTCATCGCCGGCCATCGCAATCACCGAAGCGATTGACGCAGCCAAACCGTCCACATGGACAATCACGCGAGCTTTGTGGCGCTTAAGAATGTTATAGATAGTCACGCCTTCGAACACCGAACCGCCCGGACTGTTGATGTATAGTTGCAGCGTGTTGATGTCTCCGAGCGCGTCCAGATCACGTTTGAAACTATTGGCACTTGTGTCTGACTCATCCCATTCCCATGATGTAATGTCGCCATAGATGAAAAGCTCACCTTCACCCTCCCGAGCAGCAGCCTTGAAGCTCCAATAAGGCTTTTTCTCGCCATTCTTCGCATTGTTTTTCATGTCTTGTTCACCCCCTTTCCACGGTTCTTTCTTTCGCTTACCGGCATGTCGATTGGATACAGGTCCCCACTGATGTAGAGTTTGTCTCCACCCGGCTCTGGAGGTAGTTCCTCCCAAGCCCTAACCTCATTCGGCTTAACACCTCCTGAGCGCATGAGCTTGAAATAAAACTCGCCGCGAGTCTTCATGTCTCCACGCAAAAGAGCGTTCACATTGAACTTGTAATAAAGTCCACGTAAACGCTCTTCGCGGGTAAGCAGTTTTCGGTTGAATTCTTGCTCGTACTGTCGAACGATTGGGATCATCGTGTTCGTCACATAGTTTAGTGAGAGCTGCTCCATGCTGGAATAACTGACTCCATCCGTTTCCCCTAATAAGAAAAGCGGGATGTTGTAAACCATAGCCACGCGAGACTTGGTGATCTTCTCGACCTCAAAAACCTTGGAATCAATGAAGTTTCGTTCTATCGGATCAATCTCCACACCATTTTCCTGAATGAGCACGCCGCCGTTCTCCTTGTAAAATTGTTGGAAATTGGCGTATATTTCTTTCTTCTTCTCTTCCCCTACATTAGTCGCCATTTTCAAAATGAACGATGCTTTGATTGAGGTGTCGAGTTGGTCCAGCGTGAACTTCCTGACTTCCTTATCAAATTCAATCGTGTTAGAAAGAACATCAATCGGATTGATTCCCTTGTACCCCGACCCGTGTATGTGCTTAACGTGAATGATGTCCATGTTATGCACGTAATACTGGCCTTTCGGACCGTGAACGCAGTACCACAACTCATTTGAGCCCTGCTCCACTACCGGCTCTACATAAGCTGGGTCCAGAATGAGCAGTGAGTTGAGCTGATAACGCGCATTGTACATTTTCAGTGCATAGGCGTTGCCGTGTGTATTCCGGATCGTCTCCATTGTTCGAATGAAATCAAACCCGGTCATGTTGTTGTTTGGCGCGTTAGCTATCATGTCCGAGGTGGCTGTATTAACTGGCTCGAACTCCTTGTAAAGCTTAAGCGGCAGCGAGGCCATAGAGTTGGATAGCCGCGTCACAGCCGCGAATATCGTCTCGTTTGAAGCCAATGTGCTACCGGGCTTGCCTTGGAAGATCGATCTGCCCCTGAAAAACCACTTTTCAAATCCGGCAATGCTTGATGAAACGTCATTTCGGACAATGTTCCATGCCATCTTTATTCGCTCTGTCAGTTTCAAATTTTCATCACCCCCTTAACAGGTCGTTAATGCTGACAAACTCCACTTTCCCGGTTGGCGTCGGTACGGCCATCTTCTTCATGACTTCTACATGGGCATTCAAAAAGGCCGCAAAACCGTCAATTTTACGGTAGCGACCTTGTTTTGTAGGCATCCAGTTACCCAATCTGTCCTCAACCAACTTCACGTTGTTCATGTACCAGCGGAACAATTCGTTTTTGTTAAATACGACCTTTCCATCAATAAGCAGCTCCTTCACATCTTTCAGCGCAGGGC
>RCUF01000316.1_pt1 | contig 18759 bp, 14 predicted proteins | sample 2166311 | NCBI WGS metagenome assembly RCUF01 (sample SAMN09932608, study PRJNA488358) | compost metagenome | feature: garden; material: soil; isolation source: compost soil in 4-hydroxybenzonitrile-enriched culture | place: Germany: Experimental Botanical Garden Goettingen | collected 2016-01-27
TTTGGCGTTGGCAGCCATTATGGTGTGGCTCGCTTAGGTTTGCATACACGCCCTAGATTGCAATCATTCGGTACAGACGCATCCCAGTGTTCAGACGATGTCGAGAACTGGCTCTTTATAGTGTCGTCAGTCGAGTAACTATATCACGGAGAAAGCGGATGCTCTACTTGAGCACCCGCTTTTCTTTTACGCAATATTGTGAGAATCTATTCTATTCTCGTGCAGATTACTCTTTCACAACTGAAGCATGTACTGCATCTTCCATCGGCGTATCATAGGCCCGGAATAATCCCAGACGCCAGAACGCTGCACCCTTCAGATCATATCGCTTGGCAAGACCGAGCTTATCATCTATCGAAGAGGGGGTCTCGCTGCTCAGGCTAATACCCAGCAGAAGCTTGGATTCGGGAACCCCGGCATCCAGCGCCAGTTGAATGGCTTTATCGACAAGACTATTGGGCTCGGGGACCTGTGCCTTGGTTCCTGCAGGATTGTACTGATAAGCCATAATGATGATGTCATCCGCAATAGCAGCCAGAGTCTTGTAATCGTAGCCTTTGTACGCGCTATTAAGCGGGGGAACGGCGAGCGACAGAGAGACGTCTGTGGGCAGAGCAGCACGTAATTGCTGCACATAATCGTTGAGTAGCTTCTGTTGCTGCACAGCATCCAGCTTGAAGCCCAACCCTTCAAAATCAAGCACAACCCCGCCAAATCCATTCTCGGCTATGGCAGATGTAATGCCATTAATAGATTGCTGACGAGCATCACTGTTACTTAGCATGTTCGTCAACTCACCATTTCCGTCCAAGGCATAGACCATGAGATACGGCTGTATGCTTCTGGAAGCAGTATCGGCTACAAGGGCTTGAGGTGTCACGTCACCAGCGGCAGCAGGCAGTCGATATTCCTCCCCTTGCAAAGTAAACTGACCGTCACGATCAATACGGCTCCAGCCAAAAGCGACGGAATTCATGGAAGCTACCAGATCCCTTTCCTGAAAGGATTGCAACGCATAGAAGGCTCTCAGATGCATCGCACGCTGTGGGGATACGAGAGAGACTGTGCGGTTCTGTTGGTTCCAGCTTACATTCACACCGAATTGACTACTGAAGGAGCTTAGCGGGATGAGCAGGCGTCCGTCTCTTTGGACTGGCGCTGCAGGCAGCTTGACCGTATTTCCATTGACAGTGGCTGTATTACTTCCAATCTTCAGCAGGACCTCTGTAGTCTGTCCTTTAACCAATCCGACTGCCTTCACTGTCTGTGCCTTGTTGTCCCAGGCAATCTGGATGCCAAGGGCTTCACCTATAGAGCGAAACGGCACATATGTAACTCCTTGCTCGATCCGTGGAGCTGCATCAAATTGCAATGGCACATTATCCAGCATGACGGTGATCCCTGAATCTGCATGCACATCACTGAACGTAGGGGTAGTAGCAAGCATGGACAAGGCAAGAAGTGAGGCAACGGCTATTTTACCAGCTCGTCTATACAACATCATTGTTCTCTCCCAACTCATCGTATAATCTAGCATCTAGCACATAATAGTATATCAAAATTCTCATAATTCTCATATTGTTCCAATAGTATCTCTTTTAGAAAGAGTAGAGTGTAGTAGACGCGCTTGAAGCCATTGACATGAGCAGGTGAGCATTATAAGGTATGAGGGCTAGATCTTGAATTGAATTTGTAATTAATCGGTTGGAGGTATCATGATGAATCAGCGTTTTCGCATTACTCGCTCCATGCAGGAAGGGCATCCAGAGCCAGTCATTTCCTTGGACGAATGTAAGGCTTACTTTGCTCAGCATCCAGACTTTGACTACTCACAGGTGCTTACGGTCGTCGGTGCAGAGAGCACCATGACGATTGAAGGGGATTTTTTCATGTGGAAGCATGCTGATCTGGACATTCCTTTCCGTCACTATGAGGGGGATGTGTATGTGGCCGTTGTCCACGAGGCTGTGGTGCCTAAAATGATGGAGATCGCAACCGACCTGCATGCGGATTTAGTCGAAGGATAGAATAGCATAGCTGCATAAATGAGGAGTAGGGTTGGCATCGTGCAATACGATGTCAGCCTTTTTTTGCTAGCGGGCACTAAACTAGCTACACAAGGAGTAACCTGCATAAATCTAAAAAATATTTTGCACCAAAGTTAACTAAAGTTAGCTTCGCCTAAGAACGGGATACATTACAATTGGAGGGGAAGTACAAATGAATTACAAATGAAGCGCAAATAAAGATTTAAGAAAGGTGACATGATGTCTAACACGTATACGAATCTCCGCATCCCCGAGGCAAGTCTGCAATTTGAAGGTGTGAATGGAACGTATTTTCACGGAAGCGCCTTCTTCTTCTACCACAAAAGATCGACCTCCAACAATCGTGATCAGATCCTGTATACTCGTGTCCGATTGAAGCAGCTCAAGGATAAGGAAGTCATGGAGTGCCTGGCTGCTAACCAGATGGTCTATGACAAGCTCGGGTATAATGTCAATGGCCATCACGAGATAGCCAATCTAGTGAGCGTCGTCCATCAAGGGATATTACATGTCTTCTGGACAGAGAATGGGCAGTTGTCTTATGTGACTACGTCTGACGGTGAGACCTGGTCGAAGCCAGTACAAATTACATACTCCTTCAACCGTCGTACACAGTTCACAGCCCTTTCCCTGCAGGGTCGACTATATCTGCTAGGGGCCCAACATGTGGACTCGGAGCATAGGCTCGGCATCGTCTATCAGGATCATTCGGGAGCTTGGCACCAGGAGGTGAACACCCACTGGAAGAATGTAAAGCAGGTATGTGGATGTGCTTATGCCCACCCTGACGGTAATCTCCACCTGATGATTGGGGTAGTCACAATCTATTCGAATATCTGGACTGCCAGCTTCCGCTGTGAACTAGTGACCCACGGCTCTATAGACAGCGGATTGCGGGAGATTGAGAGCAGGCACCATGAGGAGTATGATGGCCGGGCAGATTTTCTTGCCCTGGAGTCGGGTACGATAGAGGGTGGAAGCCAAGAGCCTTCGGTGCAGCTGTTCATCAATGGATGGCATCGTCCGCACAGTTGGGCCGGATATAAGAACAATCAGATGAAGACTTTTAACATTCGTACTGGAGAATGGAGCCGGGCATATACACGGACGCATGGACATACGAAATATCCAACCTGGGTCTACATGGGGGCACTTCAGTATTTCGTGCCTATTGGCACGAAGGGGGAGATGCGCCAGGAAATCTGGCTATACATGAACTACAACGACGAGAACTTCGTGAACCAGGGAGGCAGCAATCTCGTCTTGTGCCGGTATAAGTCAGATGTGATGAGACAGGTTGAGCTGGCTGAAGAAAAGGCCGGGGATGAATTTCGTGCGCTCATTGGAGTCGTCGAGGGTGCACCTCCCTATGTTACCAACGGACATTCCGGTAAGGAAAGTGGCTCCACCTTCTATTATGGTCGATCGACAACAGAGCAGATTGCCATCTCCACACGCTTCCGCATGGGCTCGTATGTGCAGGCTGGAGCGAGTCTTCCGGTAGGGGCAGAATTCTCTCTGAAATTCGCAGCCGAGCACGCGGAGCATAGCTCCGAGACTACTGAGATTACCAGGCACATTGACAAGACAATCGTTCCGATCCCCGGAGAGAACTCCGTTACTTACGTATACCTGACCCCACATATTGTAAGAACGACCTATGAGCTGTACGACTGGAAGATGGAGCGACCTCTTGGCGTCCGAAGCCATGTCTTCCATGCATCAGCAACGGATGTTGATTTTGATGTGCTTCCCATATTAAAGAGCTATGATGAGAGGCTTGACTCACACGACTATAGGACATTCCTGCATCGGTTCACGGATATCCCACATTATGCAGATGTCAAGCGAAGTCTGGCACTAGATGTAAGCTGGGTACCCGGTGAGACTTCAGCCTTTTTCGAGAAGAAGACTTCAACCGTGCATATTACCAGCAGTACGGTATCTGGTGAATTTACGAGCGGATATTCCGGTATCTTGAGTATGGGAGGCAATACCAGCTTCGAATACGAGCTCTCTCATAGCTCCGAGGTTGCTGAGAAGGTTGGAGTGAAGCTTGATTATCCTTACCCACGTACGGACCATCCCGAGGATGTTCGGAAATTGATACTTCGCATGCTGATGCTGGTACCGGACCCAGATCAGATCGAGTCCTGTTATTGGATTCCCAAAGATAAGCAGCAGCAACGTCCCTGGTGTGTAGCTTGGTCTGTGCTGGGGGTAAAGCATCAAGGGCCAGGTGTTCAATAGATTGGTCCCTGTAATACGGTATATGTTCTAATATATTTCTCACGGCACCTACTGTTACTGTATAGTACAGAAGGTGCCTTTTTTCTCAGCAAAATTTGAAATTGAATTCACGCGTTACAAAACACCAAATCAGTTGATATAATCAACTAGTGAATTCACCTGTCCCAATAGAATGCATGAAATTTGTGAAAAAGGATTGGATACCTTGCAAAAATTTATAGATACATTAACTGGGAAAAAAATGCTGTGCATCCTGCTGTTATTCACAGTCTTGTTACTGGGCATCAGGCTGCTATGGCTTAACTTCAATGTACAGCCGCCTTCGCCACTGGCCAAGGAAGGGGTCCTTGATCTGCGTGGCATGCCCTTTGACGACAAGCGCATAGTGACGATTAACGGAGAATGGGAATTTTACCCGGAACAGCTGCTTGAGCCAGCTTCACTTACAAGTAATGAAGGTGCTGTAGAGCGACAGTGGATACAGGTTCCTGGCAGCTGGAAGGAGCAGACATCTGCGGGAACGAATTTTGGGATCGGTACATATAGGCTGCGGGTACTGGTTGATGAACCGAATGATATTTACGGACTTCGTTTACCGAGTATTCAGACGGCATCCAGACTGTACATAAATAATGAGCTGGTTATGGAGAATGGTCACCCCTCGATTAAGGCAGAACAGAATGACCCCAATAACGATCCATATTCAGCGTACTTTAGACCTGACGCGCAGCAAATGGATATGGTGATTCAGGTGTCCAATTTTGATTACGCGTATGCAGGAGGCATCACGCAGTCGATCAAGCTCGGCACGGCGGCAGCTATTGACCACGAGGTCCTGCTTAGACAATCCTTGCAGCTAACGGTGGCTGTCGTTATTTTAATGCATGCCTTCTTCAGTATCATTCTATATTTCCTGGGGTACCGCAACAAATCGGTGTTGTTTTTTACCGCGCTGCTTATATTTACTTTTTTCGCTATCCTGTCTGATGATGATCGTGTCCTGATGGAATGGCTCCCGATGAATCTGTTCTGGACAACGAAAATTAGACTGATCAGCTATTTGGGCATTGGGCTGTGTCTGACCTGGTTCGGGCATGCCATGTTCGGTGAGGGAACGTTCAAGCGATTCATGCGCTTATTTAATGTTTTTGGTGTGCTCTGTCTGCTGGCAGCGCTTATTGTTCCGTTGGAGTGGATTGTTCCCGTACGGAAAATGCTGCTAGTGCTGCTCATTATCAATGTAATCTTTCTCCCAAGATTTGTGCTTGGTGCTATCTACAAAGGGGAGAAGGATGCTTTCCTTATATTACTATCGGTAGCTGCCGTAACGCTGAATCAGGTAAGCAGTGGACTGTTTAAGGCGTACTTCTGGTCAGATATGCCTTACTATCCTATCGATCTGATTATTGCGTTCCTTGGATTTGCTGCCTTCTGGTTCAACCGATTCTATCAGAATACGCTACGGGTGCAGAGGCTGGCTGCTGATCTGCAGAAGGCAGATAAGCTGAAGGATGACTTCCTGGCGAATACCTCCCATGAGCTGCGCAATCCCTTGCATGGCATCATTAACATGGCACAGTCAGTGCTGGAAGAAGCCAGGGGTGAGCTTGGGACTCGTAGTCAAGGCAGACTGGAGCTAATGATCAATGTCAGTAGGCGCATGGCATTGCTTCTGAACGATCTATTGGATGTGACATTGCTAAAGGAACAAAATCTTCGTCTGAATAAGAGAACGCTGAACCTCCACGCATTGGCTCACGGTGTGACCGACATGCTGCGTTATTTGTCAGAAGGGAAGAAGCTAGGGCTTGTCGTTGACATCCCCGCAAGCTGCCCACCTGTCATAGCGGATGAGAACCGACTACTGCAAATTCTGTTCAATCTGGTACATAACGCAATCAAGTATACGGAGGAAGGTACAATCACCATTTCAGCAGAATCCCATGATGGTATGGTGGTAATCCGTGTCACTGATACAGGCATTGGAATGGATGGAGATACGCAAGAAAGGATATTAAAGCCTTACGAGCGAGGGGACTCCAGCATTTCCGCCATCGGGAGCGGCATTGGTCTTGGATTAAGCATCACCAAGCAGTTGGTTGAATTGCATGGCGGGGAGCTTCGCATTCATTCGATTCCAGGTACAGGCTCTGAATTTGTGTTCAGCCTTGCAGCGGTAGATTCAGTTCAGGAAGGTCAAACGGATCACAATCGAAGCCAGAATGATCGGTTAGAGCCAGCAGCTGTATTCACTGGAATACCGGATGTCCCTTTGCTTCGCGATATTGCAGATGGAGGGGGAATGGGCGAAGGAATGCTCTTGCAGGCTGGCTCCACAGAGAATTCAGAGCTGCTGTTCGAGGGCCAGCGTCCCAGAATACTAATTGTTGATGATGATCCGGTTAATCTTGATATCCTTCGCGATATGCTTGCTTCGGAGCATTATGATATCACCTGCATGCTGAGCGGTAGGGAGGCATTGTTGCAGCTTCATCAAGGTGAATGGGACCTTGTAGTCTCAGATGTCATGATGCCGCATATGTCGGGCTACGAGCTAACCGAGAGAATACGTATGCAGTTCTCGATATCCGAGCTTCCCATTATTTTACTAACCGCGCGCAATCAGCCGGAGGATGTACAGACTGCTTTTCTGTCGGGTGCCAATGATTATGTCGCCAAGCCTGTAGGGGCCATGGAGCTTAGACTGCGTATTCGTGCGTGGGTGTCACTGAGACAATCGTTTGGGGAGCGCCTACGTATGGAAGCCGCTTGGCTTCAGGCGCAGATTCAACCTCATTTTCTGCATAACGCGCTGAATACCATAGCATCCCTGAGTGAGGTGGATACGGATCGCATGGTTACGCTGCTGCATGAATTTGGCAACTATCTGCATCGCAGCTTCGATCCTATTAATATGTACCAACTGCTTCCTCTGGAGCATGAGCTGGATCTACTACGGTCCTACCTGTATATTGAACAAGAGCGCTTTGGCAATAGAATTCAGATTCAATGGGACATCTCCGAGGATACAGGGGATAAGGTCAGGATTCCACCATTATCCTTGCAGACCTTGGTGGAGAATGCCTTGAGGCATGGAATTCTAGTGAGGGGAAGCGGAGGCACGGTTACCATTGCAGTTGCTATCTACGGGCAGCAAGCGGAAATTATGGTCATGGATGATGGAGTCGGTATGGATGAGAAGCAGCTTGAGACCCTATTGCAGCCGGGTTCAGCTCCAGCTGGCGGAGTAGGCTTGAAGAACACGGACAAGCGGCTCAGGCAGTTATATGGGAGAGGCCTACAGATCACTAGCAGCCCTGGTGAAGGAACAGTGGTGTCTTTCAAAGTTCCAGTGGCTGTAGAAGCAAGCTGAGATAGAGAGTACAACGTTGGCCAGAATGATGTGGGGGGACTGTAATCCTTATCTGTCCATGCTAAGAAGGCAAGTACAAGAAGACTGGTAGTAAGAAGACCAGTACCAATAAGACAGTACAAGAAGACCCAGCACCTTCATGGTGCTGGGTCTATTGATATTACGTATCCATCTGGAAACGATAATGCAGCTCTATAGCTCAAGCTATAGAGCTGCAGCTACAGCGTAAACGAACAGTTACAGCTGTTCACCATTCGACTCGATGACTTGCTTGTACCAGTGGAAGCTCTTCTTGCGGGTTCTACTAAGATCCCCATTGCCATCATTGTCCTTATTAACGTGGATGAAGCCATAGCGCTTCTTCATCTCACCTGTGGAGGCACTCACAAGGTCAATACATCCCCACATGGTGTATGCAATCAGGTCAACGCCATCAGCGACAGCTTCCTGCATTTGAATGATGTGATCCCGCAAATACTGAATGCGGTAGTCATCCTGAATGGTGCCATCTTCTTCAACGACATCCACAGCGCCGAGTCCGTTCTCTACAACCATGAGTGGAATCTGGTAACGATCATAAAGATGGTTCAGCGTATATCTCAGGCCTTGAGGGTCAATCTGCCAGCCCCAGTCGGATGCTTCCAGGTAAGGGTTCTTGACACCCCCGAGCAGGTTGCCGCCGACTTTCTCCACTGATGGATCAGCGCTTTCTACGAGGGACATATAGTAACTAAAGGAATAAAAATCAACGCACCCATCACGAAGTGTCTGCTCATCGCCAGGCTCCATTTCAATCTGAATGCCTTGCTCTGCGAAGAAGCGCTTGGCGAAGCCTGGGTATGCTCCCCGTACCTGTACATCGCCACAGATCATGTTGGAGAGCTGATCCTTTTTCTGTGCCAGCAGGATATCATCCGGGTTACATGTGTTCGGATATGTGGTCATAAAGGCAATCATGCAGCCGATCTTGAAATTCGGATTGATCTGGTGACCGAGCTGAACAGCCTTGGCACTGGCCACGAATTGGTGGTGCAATGCCTGAAAGCGGATCTGCGGATTATCGATTCCATCCGTCAGCGTGGTTTTGCCGTCGAACAGAATGCCTGCAGCCATGTATGCTCCCATTGGCATCGTCAGACAGTTGATTTCATTGAAAGTCAGCCAGTAAGTGACTTGGTCCTTATAGCGATTGAAAATCGTATTGCAGTAACGGATATAGTGGTCGATGACTTCTCTCGAAGCCCAGCCGTTGTATTTCTCCGTCAGACCAAACGGAGTCTCATAGTGAGATATCGTAACCAGTGGCTCAATGTTATGTTTTTTCAATTCAGTAAAGACATCGTCGTAGAACTGCAAGCCTTCTTCATTAGGCTCCAGATCGTAACCGTTCGGATAGATCCGTGACCAGTTGATGGACATACGGAACATTTTGAAGCCCATCTCAGCCATCAATGCGATATCTTTCTTATAATGCCCGTAGAAATCAACCGCCTCATGACTTGGATAATACGTTCCCTCTTCGAGTACAGGCGTAATGCGACGAGGAGTCGTATGCGTGCCTCCAGTCATCATATCCGAGGTGCTGGGTCCTTTACCGCCCTTATTCCATCCGCCTTCGAACTGATTGGCTGCTGTGGCGCCGCCCCAAAAGAAACCTTCCTTCATCTTCATCCTGTGAGTCCTCCTTCATAAGTGGTCAAGCCTTCATTATCAGTGTAGCATTCATACCCTGACAACTGCTGTCATGGTATACTCAGGTTATGGAACAGAACCGATTATTTAGAATGCTATTATTGTTGCTGGAAAAAAAGAAAACGACGGCCCCCGAGCTGGCTCGGCTGTTCGAGATATCCGTACGCACTGTATACCGTGATATTGATCGGCTAAGTGCAGCCGGCATCCCAATCTATACTACAATGGGGAAGCATGGCGGCATCCATTTGATGGATAACTATGTCATGGACAAGTCTTTGCTCAATGAGGATGAACAGAATGAGATTTTGCTGGGACTTTACAGTGTCAGTGCGATACCTCATCTGAATAGTGCTCATATGCTCAAGCGCCTCACCACGCTATTCGACCATAAGCTGGACTGGATCGAATTCGAATATTCGCCATGGGATAGTATTCCAGCGGAGGAGATGGAATTATTCAATCAGGTGAAGCAGGCTATATTTGCAGGACAAATGGTCACCTTTCACTACGTGGACTCTAATGGCGAGGCGAGCATGGAGACGGCACAGCCCATCAAGCTCATTTTCAAGAACAATGCGTGGTATTTCAAAGGATTAAAGTATATAGCACAGCAGGAGGCAGGCTTCGAGACTTATAAGATCAAACGAATCACCCATTTGCGGTTCCTGTCAGAGGTAGCAGATTCAAGCTCAGGCATCATCCCGATCGAAGAACAAGCACAAGAGGAGCATGAGACAGTTCAGCTTGAGATGTTGTTCTCACGTGCGATTGCCTACAGGGTGCCGGACTACTTCGACCCGCTCAGCATTCGGCAAGAGGCGGATGGACAGCTTAGGGTGTCCGTGCATATTGAAGAAGGAGAGCGGCTGTATTCCTTCCTAATGTCCTTCGGCGCGGAATTGACGGTGTTGAAGCCGAATAAGGTTCGCGAGAAGCTGCTGATTAGGTATCAGAAGGCCGTCGAGCATTTGCAGAATAAGGATTATACAGAAAGAAAAGATTAAACGGAGTGAACGAGGAGGGATAGGTAGAGAAAAAATAAAACAGCCAGCCGTCAGTATTGACGTCTGGCTGAGGTTCATGCAGCTAGCTACACTCATTTCTGAATTTCGATAGAAGTATTAATAGCTGAGGTTACTAGTTGCTGATGCGAAGACTACCAGTGTAAGAACCATAATGATACCGTAGATCACAATACCGATGGCAGCCCAGATCAGAGCAGCCTTGGCATAATTGGCTTTGCTGGGATTTGCTCCCCCTCCGAATGCCCAAACGAACAGCATGATCAAGTTGACCACGGGAATCGCGAGGATCAGAATTGTGATCATCCAATCTTTTACAGACATTGGTGGATGACTGGAAAATTCTGCGCCTGGTTTGGATAAATTGGACTGTACGTGTGTTGACATGTTGTAATTAACCCCATTTCTTTTTATATGTATAGAAACTCATGTTCTATATTATATGATTTCATATAACTTTTCAAGAAAATTATGGTACTAAAATAATAATATTTTCTTTTTTATCCATCGGACAAAGGAAGTAGTATTCTCTCGCTGAAATATAGTAATATATTTATGAATATATCAACTATATTGTTAATGAAATGCGATCTTGGAATCTACATGACCATATTCATGTCCGAGGAGGAGAGGGTTAATGATGAGCAATCCTTTATTCAGAGATCCAATCATGGATGGAGCAGCAGATCCTACCGTCATCTGGAACCATGTCACAGAGGAATGGTGGATGATCTATACGAACCGCAGAGCTACGGTGGAGGGGCCAGGTGTAGCCTGGGTACACGGAACTGATCTGGGAGTCGCTGTATCCAGAGACGAGGGGCGAAGCTGGGTATATCGAGGAACACTTCAAGGCTTGGAATTTGAATGGGGACGCAATACATTCTGGGCCCCGGAAATCATTTATCATGAAGGTACTTATCACATGTATGTAAGCTACATTCAAGGCGTACCTGTAGAGTGGCCCGGACATGAGCGGCATATTATTCATTACACAAGCCCCGATCTTCAGCAGTGGACGCTAATGGGGCGGCTACCGCTTAGCTCGAATCGAGTCATCGATGCGTGTGTGTACCCTTTGCCTGATGGCAGATTCCGGATGTGGTATAAGGATGAAGCTAATCACTCTCATACTTATGCTGCGGATAGTACGAACCTGATCGATTGGGAAGTCGTTGGTCCGGTGCTGACGCACTGTACACATGAAGGGCCGAATGTGTTTTTCATGGGAGATTCCTATTGGATGATCGTAGATGAATGGAGAGGACAGGGAGTATTCCGGTCAGTGGATGCCGAACAGTGGGAGCGAACAGGTCTCATTCTGGATCAGTCAGGCACACGTCAGGACGATTCGGGGGTAGGACTGCATGCAGATGTGGTCGTTCAGGGGGAGGAGGCGTATATCTTTTACTTCACGCATCCAGGGCGAAGCTCATCCCATGAAGAGCTTACCACCTATGGGCAGCGCAGAACATCCATCCAGGTCGCCAAGCTCAAGGCAGATGGAGGCACACTCCTGTGTGATCGAAATGCGGAATGTGAGCTGAGGCTAGAACGCCCGCTACTGTAGGCCTGCTCGCGCAGATAAGATCATCGAGTGTGGAATAGAGCAGAATATTCACCATTTACATGGGTGTATACAGGTTATACATCAAGGCTTCTGGTCGAATGAATATCTTCTGATTTGGGGAAAGAATTGCACCGATAGGGAGGGGCTTGAACTGTGGGTCTAGGGGAGGACTTAGACTAAAGTCGAGGTTAAATCCTCGTCTCAAGCAAGTTACTGTGATCTGTTAGCCATGATATGCTATGAGTATCTTAGGAAACTCATTGAAAAGGATGGATGTCATGCTACGGGATTATGCAGATCGACACCCTCGTGCAAGAGCGGCATTGCTTAGCGCTGTATGCTTTTTGCTGGCCTGTATCATCGGTTATCTGGCACCTCAAGGAACAGACGGAATGAATGTAAGCACCAGACCTGCAGACCAGTCGACTTCAAATGCGATTCAGACAGACCATAGCATTTATTTTCAATCACAGCATGTGGCTCCCTCGCAGACCTACTACATGTCGAGTCGTACATACAGATAGTTGCTTGCAAGTAGATGGTCCAAGCCAGGAAGTGGTCCAAGTCAGGAAGTGGTCCAAGTCAGGAACAGGCAAAAAAGCTTTCCCGAACATTCGTCGGGAGAGCTTTTTTATGTGTAACATCCTAACGAGTGGAAGAGGGGGCTTTTGCCTGAAGACTCTCTCGCATAACGGACCGCCAGCCTGTATAGGTGCGCCAGGCCTCGCCGTTCTCCAGCAAGAGCTTACAGGTATAGATTCCTTCCTCAATGGAGTCTACACGACCAGCCACATGCAAGCGGACCGCTCCATTCAGCAGTACCTGATTCATGAATGCCATATGGCCTTCGCCGCGCAGGACCTCTTCGGTGACCCGAATCTGGGCAGCAGGAGTCCAGGTCATCTCCGGCAGCTCGGCCTCCAGACCGAACATTTCCGGATCAATGACCTCCATCGTAGTATGACCAGCGTCCAACCGGTAAGTGCGAGTGGGTCTGTTAATATAAAGATCCTCCGAGCCCTCGACGCCCTGAATTATCAATGCGCTCTGGTAATTCAATCGGTTCAGGAGCTTGGCAGTTCGTTCGAATACCGTATTATGGAAAACGCCGAACACGATGTAAGGTGAATGGTTGTAGTCCACCAGCTTTTCCATGGTATTCAGTACAGTACGTAGTCCCAGTTCCTCACGAATGGAGCGAAGCCTTTTGAGCGGTTGGCACCATGCTTCGGCATGCATATAGGTCACTCCTGAAGTTACCGCTGCCCTGGCCATGAGCTCGTTAGCCGCCTGTTCAGGATGAATTCCCAGCTCCTTCAGGAGTATAGACAATGTAATGCCCCATTTTGGAGGGAGCGGAGAGGTTCCGTGAAGTGTGACTGGTAAGCCCGCTGCTGCAAGCAGAAACGCTGTTGGAAAAGTGGCAATGAAGGACGAGACTCTACCGTCGTAGGGGCCAGCAAAATCAATGCCTTGCTGCAGTGCAGGTCGCTGAGCATACTTACGGCAGGTTAGCACGAATGTCTCAAGCTCCTCCACGCTCTCCATCTTGATGCGCTCCGCAGCAAGGAAGGCACCGATCTGTGCCGGTGTGGCTGTGCCGCCAAGAATATGCTCTGCGGCCTGCAAGGCTTCTTCGTAGGTGAGGTCACGGGCTCCGCGTTTGCCACGTCCAACCTCCTTCAAGACATCGATCATGTTCATCGTCAATTCTCCTTCTCGGATTACTATGCTCTAAGCATTTCGTGCGCTTTAACAATAGATATCGCTACATCGACAATACGCTTGCGATCATTCATGGCCTTCTTGCGCAGGACGTCATAGGCTTCGGCCTCGGGTATGCCGTTAATTTGTCCAAGTATCCCCTTAGCTTTATCAATCCATTTCCGCTCCTCCAGACGTGCGTGCAGTTGCTCCCGTTCGCTATGCCAGTGCTGCCGCTCGAAGAATCGCTTTTCTCCAAAATGCAGTGACCAGTGAAGCTCCTGCTCCGTCATAGATGGGGTAAGCACTCCGTCAATGGATACATTTACTTCGCAATCCTGCAGCGACGACTGGGCCGTCTCGGTGCTGCACCACCAGAAGATAGGTAAGGACCTCTGCTTGACGAGGGTATTTCCCCATGTCTCTATTGAAGAGAGTGGCAGGTGTAGGATCATGGCATCCGCATGCTGGATGGACTCACGAACGATAGCCTCGCTACCGGAAGGATGCACCTGATAACCGTAGGATAACATGATGGATTCAGGATGATATTTGGAAAGATTCTCCGGCGGTTGGGCGTCAATAATAAGAAAAGAACGCATGCTGGGAATTTCCCTCCTGTAGTATCGGGTTATATAACCTGACATATAATTACTTGCTAACGAGCAGGTTTCGCATCAGTATTGGTGTCTTTTCGTACATTCTGGAGGTGTTTTAACAAAAAAGCAATCATTTTTTTCTGAAAATGTGATTTTTATTGCCTCTTTTTACCTTATTCTTCTGTTACTTTATAAGTTAAACACTTTTTGCGTAAAGATAGTTGACATGGTCGTGAATTCCTTTTATATTAAAGCTAATATTACCTTAACTTACAAGGTCATTAATCTGATGGATACAACGGCGTATCTGTCTGGAAGCGGCAATGAAGCCCGTCTTCGTGTAGCATAGAGCGATGTCTCTTTGCGCATGAGCGGGCTTTTTCTGTTTCCGTGCTGCCATAAGGCTTGAAGCTCGCAGAAGGGGGATATGTAGGATGGGAAGTGCAAAGAAACTGGTACTGATCGGAAATGGGATGGCAGGTATACGAACAATAGAACATTTGTTGAAGCTTGCTCCTGATGCGTATGAGATCACTGTTTTTGGAGAGGAGCCGCACCCGAATTACAACCGCATTATGCTGTCGACGGTCCTGGCGGGAGGGTCGGATATTCGCGATATCGTCATTAATGACTGGGATTGGTATGAAGACAACGGGATTCACCTTCACACAGGAGATCCAGTCCAGCACATTGATCCTGCGAATAAGGTGGTGAGATCTCTCAAGGGCATAGAGGTAGCCTATGATGTGCTGCTTATTGCCACAGGCTCCAATGCATTCATTCTACCTCTTCCAGGAGCGAATAAAGAGGGGGTCATCGGCTTCCGCAACATCCAAGATTGTCACACGATGATGGAGAGCGCCAAGAAATACAGCAAGGCAGCCGTCATCGGTGGTGGCCTACTAGGCCTTGAAGCAGCACGGGGGCTTTTGAATCTGGGGATGGATGTATCTGTCATTCATAATAGTGAAGGGCTCATGGATCGCCAACTGGATAGACCGGCCTCTGTGATGCTGCAGCGTGAGTTGGAAGCTCAAGGAATGAAGTTCCTGCTAAGCCACCAGACTGCAGAGATCATGGGTCGTAAGCGGGCGAATGGACTTCGTTTCGCGGATGGCACCACTCTGGAAGCAGATCTGGTCGTGATGGCCGTCGGGATCAAGCCCAATATTGAATTAGCCAAATCCGCAGGCCTAGATACGAACCGCGGGATTATTGTGGATGACTTCATGCATACCAGCATCCCGGATATCTATGCTGTAGGTGAATGTGCAGAGCATCGCGGGATTGCGTATGGTCTTGTAGCTCCACTATATGAGCAAGGGGCTGTACTAGCCAAGCAGCTGGCGGGAATTGGTAGCGAGGGCTACGCAGGCTCCGTAACCTCCACCAAGCTGAAGGTGTCTGGTGTGGATGTATTCTCTGCAGGCTATTATAACGATGAGCCAGGTATGCGCTCCATGCGGTATCAGGACGAAATAGATGGTGTGTATAAAAAGATTGTCATCCGCGACGAGCGTCTCGTCGGAGCTGTATTGTTCGGGGATACCTCCGATGGAGCGTCCTTGTTCTCGCTGATTAAAAGTGGTGAGTCCATTGCTGGCCGGGAAAAAGAGCTTCTGCTCGGATATGCGCCAGGTCAAGCCGGTAATTCAGGCTCGGCCATGCTTGAGGCCATGAGTGATGACGAGATCATCTGCGGCTGTAATGGTGTGAGCAAGAAGGACATTGCAGACGCTGTTGCTGGCGGTTGTCGAACAGTCGGCGAGATCAAGGCTTGCACGAAGGCGTCTGCTTCTTGCGGAGGCTGTAAGCCACTGGTAGAGGGTCTCCTTCATTTATATGCGGGAGATGAGGCGACATCGGTCAAGGAAGGTATCTGTGGCTGTACCTCACTGAGTCGGGATGAGATCGTAGACAGCATTAAAGAAATGGGTCTGATGACTGTCAAGGAAGTTATGAATGTGCTGGGGTGGGAAGAGGAAGGAGGCTGCTCCAAGTGCCGCCCTGCCCTGAACTATTACCTGGGGATGTTATGGCCGGCTGAATATGTGGACGAGAAGGAATCCCGCTTCACCAATGAACGCTACCATGCCAACATCCAGAAGGATGGTACGTATTCCGTAGTACCTAGAATCTATGGTGGAGTCACCTCGCCAGCTGATCTGAAGAAGATTGCAGATGTCGCGGAGAAATATGAGGTTCCTTTGGTGAAGTTTACAGGTGGACAGCGGCTGGATTTACTTGGTGTCAAGAAGGAGGACCTGCCGAAGATCTGGGAGGAGCTGGATATGCCTTCAGGGCATGCTTATGGAAAGACGCTGAGAACGGTAAAGACCTGTGTAGGTAATACGTTCTGCCGCTTTGGCACACAGGATGCAATGGATATGGGCATTAAGCTGGAAAAGGCGTTTGAGCGTATGAATGCGCCAGCCAAGGTTAAGCTTGCTGTCTCCGGCTGTCCGCGTAACTGTGCAGAGGCTGCCATCAAAGACGTCGGGATTGTAGCCATTGATGGAGGCTGGGAATTGTATGTCGGCGGTAATGGAGGCATCAAGGTACGTGCAGCGGAGCTGCTATGCACCGTCAAGACAGAAGCGGAAGTGCTGGAATGGTCATCGGCCTATTTGCAATATTATCGTGAGCAGGCCACCTGGAATGAGCGTACGGCCCACTGGATGGAGCGCGTCGGTATTGAAGCGGTTAAGACAGCCCTTTCAGACCCAGAGGAGCGCAAGCGCCTGCAAGGCAGACTGGATGAGACGTTAAGCTACACAAGAGATCCTTGGAAAGAGATCGTCGAGGACGGCGGACTTCGCAAGAATTTCGAACCTTTGGCTGGCCTGCAGGCTGTAACAGAGTAATATAGGAGGGGGAAAAGAGATGGAGAGCAAGATTCGCGTAGCACACCTGAGTGAGATCGACAAATTGGGTGCAAGAACCCTTCGCATAGAGGATAAAGAGGTAGCATTATTTCGCTTGCAGGATGGAAGCATCAAGGCGCTGGAGAATCACTGTCCTCACAAAGGAGGAAAGCTGTCTGAAGGGATGGTCTGCGGTCACAAGGTCCATTGTCCGTTGCATGATTGGAAGATCGATCTGGCAAGCGGCAATGTACATGAGCCGGATGTAGGAAGGGTGACTACTTTCGCCACAGAGATTGATGAACAAAGTGGGGATGTCTACATTCTGGTTAATGGAGCGTAGCTTGTCGAAGGATGAGTAACGAGAAATGTTGGAATATCTACAGTATAGATGGTACACCATTTTTTGTTGAATAGTATAGTATTCGAATTAAGGGGGGGCGTACCAAAAGCCATGAAATGGCTTTTGGTACGCCCTTTGGTTTTGAAGTTCAGCAAAACGAACCCGGATGCGACTTTCAAGCGGATGAAAGAAGATCACATGCGAAACGGCCAGCTGAAACCCGGCTATAACGTGCAGGAAGGAATGGGAAATTAGTTTATATTAGCCTACAGTATCCACCAACGGTCGACAAATACCCGCTGTTTGCAGTCGCATATGGAAAAAGCCGGGGAACTATTAGGGAGACTTCCACAGGCCGTCATTGCAAACGCAGGCTATGGCGGTGAAGAAAACTACGCTTACCTAGAAATGAAAGAAATCACGGCTGTCGTGAAATACGGAAGCTACCATAAAGACAAGAGCAAAGCGTTGAAAGCGAACATCTCTAAGATTGAGAACTGGTCGTATCACGAAGCAGGGAATACATGGATCTGCCCGGCTGGGCAAACGCTGCATCTCCGTAGAGAACACAAGGAAGCCTTAACAAATGGATATGAAATTCACAAACGACATTATCTAAGCACCTCCTGCGAAGGTTGCCCCCTGAAGGAGCGTTGTACGAAGACGGAAGGAAATCGGGAGGTGTCAGTAGTTTTCTTGAAGATCGAGCATCAGTATCAACCTAATTATAATTTCACGAGTGGGCCTAGCCGTTTCTAGCTGCGGTTCATCTGATCTATGCAGGAACTTTATTTCTTCAAAGCACATATGTTATTAAATAAATAATAGCTATGAAAGGGTGTGTAATTTGTCACAATCCAATATACCCAATATTACACCAGCTATTACCATTACGAGGGATGATGCTCTTAATCTTTTGTTAGCATCGATTGCCATTGAAGAGCTGGGGTTAGGTCATATCATAAATGCCGAAGCCGAAAAAATACAATACGCTGTCGGAACTTTACCGGGAATTACTGTGCCTGCAAGCATCAGTGACTTGCTTGCTGTTGATGCCAGTGTAAGAGATACTTTGCAGGAAATAGTCAAGAAAGAAATACTTCTCCAATTTAAATTGGAGAACATTTTAGCCGCCCCGTCTTTAACAGGTCCAACGGGTCCTACGGGGGCTACTGGACCAGTTGGTGGGCCAAGCGGTCCCACAGGCTCGACTGGTGCAACAGGAGCAACAGGCGTCACGGGTCCGACTGGCGAAGCAGGAGCAACGGGTGCCACAGGTCCGACTGGCGAA
>RCUF01000317.1_pt1 | contig 18641 bp, 14 predicted proteins | sample 2166311 | NCBI WGS metagenome assembly RCUF01 (sample SAMN09932608, study PRJNA488358) | compost metagenome | feature: garden; material: soil; isolation source: compost soil in 4-hydroxybenzonitrile-enriched culture | place: Germany: Experimental Botanical Garden Goettingen | collected 2016-01-27
TTCCAATTCTCTATCTATGACTCGTACCAAGGCGAAAAAGTAAAAATAGCAACACAAGCTGCTGCTTATGATAATGGAAGTTTATATGATTAATTAAATGAACCAACTTTTAAAAAGGCAAAAATCCCTCCAAAGGGATTTTGCCTTTTTTAACTTGTCCATATCTACTAAAACCACTATCATAAGATTAATAGAGAAATGTGGTAAAGAGGAGGAACAGGATGAAGACAGCATGGAAAATAGTGACAGCTGCAATAGTGATTGGTGGCAGTGTATGGGCAGGGGCAGCTTTTAACCTGCAGGCAGAGGGAGCGGGTGTTACAGGACAGCCTGGAACAGCAGATGATCCTGTTGTGACAAAGAGCTATGTTGATCAGGCAATACAGCAGGCTTTAAAGAATGGTGGAACAACTGTTACGACACCATCAACACCATCAACAACGTCGCCTTCAACAAATAACAATAGTGAGGCCCCTGCAGCTTCAACCGAGGCCGTAAGTATTGTCGAAGTCAAACCTGGAGAAAAATTAATAGCATCTGCCGGTACGGAGTTCGTCGTTCGTTCTGGAAAAGCGGTTATATATAGTGAAGATAAGAATGGTGTAGCAGATTTAACGGATGGGATCGATATAACAAATGGTGGGGCAGTGACTAACAACCATCTGTTATCTTTTCCTAGAGAAGGACGTGGAATTCAGGTCCAAGAGGGAAATACGCATAACTTGACTGTAATGGTACGTGGCGGCTATACAATTAAGTAAGATTAGGATCTACCCTGAATATTGCCAAAAGTAACAATCATTATATGGGCTAGATCTTCAGGTAGGAGACATACTAATTCCTGAGGACAACATTATTCAGGAGGTGTAGTAGTATGGCTCGAAATAATCGTCAAATCATACCTGAAAGTCGTCACGTTATTCAACAATGGAAATATGAAATTGCTGCAGAATTTGGGCTGCCTGTAGGATATGGCAGTGGAGCTACTGGAGCAGACACGGAGTTTGCAGGCGAACTTGGATCATTAGGTTCAAGCGGTAGCTACACAAGCAGTTGGGGACACCTATCGTCTCGTGAAAATGGCTCGGTAGGTGGAGAAATTACTAAACGACTCGTAGCTGAAGCTCAACGAAATTTATTAAATTAAATTTTTATAAATTGTCCTTCAATTATTTTGACATGACTTGGTAAATAAGATAATATGACATTTGAGGATTGTCAATTCAACCTTTTCCGCTAAGGAAAAGGTTCATTTTTTGATAGTTATACATTAACTGTTTATCCTCAACGTTACACCTTATTATATCTAGTATTGGATACTTAGGCATTTACTATACTATCCTATATGGGGAGGGTGGATTTTATGTCCATAAAAGGGCGACATTTATTTACTTCCGAGTCCGTAACTGAAGGACACCCGGATAAAATTTGTGACCAAATCTCCGATGCGGTTCTGGATGCTTTTCTAGAAAATGATCCGTATGCGAGAGTGGCTTGTGAAGTGTCTGTAGCGACCGGGCTTGTACTCGTAATTGGTGAGATTAGCACGAAGTCGGAATATGTTGATATCCCAGCAATCGTTCGCAAAACGATTAAAGAAATCGGTTATACGCGTGCAAAATATGGATTCGATTCAAATACTTGTGCAGTCTTGACCTCGCTTAACGAGCAATCAGCTGATATCGCTCAGGGTGTAAATGCTGCATTGGAGAACCGCGATCCGGAACAAATGGATAAGGAAACGGAAAACATTGGTGCGGGTGATCAAGGTCTGATGTTCGGTTTTGCAACGAATGAGACACCGGAATTGATGCCACTTCCGATTGCACTCTCTCATCGAATCGCTCGTCGTCTGTCTGAAGTACGTAAGAATGGTACGCTTGACTACCTTCGTCCCGATGGCAAGACACAAGTTACGATTGAATACGTAGATGGCAAACCAAAACGAGTGGATGCGATTGTAGTATCTACACAACATGCTGAAGATATTACGCTGGAACAAATTCAGCGGGATATTAAAGAACAAGTTATCCTTCCTGTTGTACCAGCTGAATTGCTCGATGGTGAGACTAAATATTTTATTAACCCTACAGGTCGTTTTGTTATTGGTGGTCCTCAAGGGGATGCTGGCTTAACAGGTCGCAAGATCATTGTTGACACATATGGTGGTTATGCTCGTCATGGCGGCGGTGCTTTCTCCGGTAAGGATCCAACTAAAGTGGACCGTTCAGCAGCTTACGCTGCACGTTATGTAGCTAAAAACCTGATTGCTGCCGGTCTTGCAGATAAGGTTGAAATTCAACTTGCATATGCAATTGGTGTGGCCAACCCTGTATCAATCAACGTAGACACTTACGGAACTGGCAAAGTGTCCGAAGAGAAGCTCGTGGAGCTTGTTCGTGAGAACTTTGATCTGCGTCCGGCTGGTATTATTCGCATGCTGGATCTGCGTCGTCCGATTTATCGCCAGACAGCTGCATATGGTCATTTTGGCCGTACAGACATCGATCTTCCATGGGAACGTATCGATAAAGCTGATACATTAAAGGCTCAAGCGGGCTTGTAGAAGATACTTAAAAGTCTAAAAATTTAGCTCTTCAGGTGATGGTCAAGAGATCAACACTTGAAGGGTTATTTATTTTGCAAAATCACCTAAACTTGTACGCTCATTTTACCGTTAATAGATATAGATGTGCGCATGAATGCCGTGATGCGGTGTACATATAGAATGGATTCGTGGGAAAGGGGAAAATAGGATGAAACGTAAGATTTCATTGATTATGGTTTTGGGGCTGATAGTAAACTTATTCATGGGGGCTCTGGCAAGTGTTGATGCAGAATCATCTACATTAGCTAACCCTACGGTTAGTCCAACAGAATTGAATACACCGTTAAATTCTAAATTGAATCTTAATTTTGGTACGAGTAAAGTAAAAACTAATGGAACGCAGACGTATACAATTACGGAAGGATTTTTAGCGCCTGTTTCGGTCTCAGTAACAGAAAATGTCTATTCAAATAGCATAACATTTACACCTCCAGCATTGAAATATAATACTGACTACAAAATAACTTTTCCAGAGGGTGCTTTTATTGACGAGAATGGAGTTACTTCATCTCTGATCAGCTGGAGGTTTTCCACGGTTCAAGCAACAACAAAACCAACGGCCTCCTATTATCCCGCAGCAGGAAGCAGCAGTGTTAGCGCCAGTGTTCAACCGGCTATTACATTCGATCGCAATGTAGCTTTGAATACTGCCAAGTGGGGAAGTACTGGAGGAATTACGCTTAGGAAGACATCAAACAATGCTTCGGTATCATTGACGGTGTCGGTTAGCGGCAAGACCGTAACGATTAGGCCAACCAGCAATTTGGAAGCAGATACTCCATATTATATTGAAGTACCGAGCGACGCCATTTATGATGCAGCCAATAACAGTAATTATTTTTCAGGTTTAAGTGGAACCAGTGCATGGAGCTTCCGGACAGCGGGAGTAGCGGACAAAGTTGCCCCGGTGCTCCAAAATGCTACAATGTATAGCAATGCAGTTATTCGCTTGCAATACAACGAATCGCTTAGCTATTCATCTTATTTATCGTCATCACATTTTAGTGTAACGGTTAATGGTGATTCGAGAAGAGTTAGCAGCGCTTCTGTTTCCGGGGAATATGTATACGTCTATCTGGATCTGGGAGTTGCAGTTGGACAGGATGTACGGATAAGTTACTCAGGAAGTGGAAGCAAGGCTATTCAGGATCAGGCAGGTAATGCTGCTGTGAACTTTTCTGGTAAAGTTGTGACTAACGGAATGGATTCGGTATTGCCGAAGCCTAAGGATGGCTCTGCGAATCGGTATTCGGTAACCTTGTATTTCAGCGACACTTTGAAGTCGCCGTCGAGCTATGCATACCAACAGTTTGTCGTGACTGGAGATGGCAGCTCCAAGGGAGTAACCAGCTTGTCCCACAGTGGTTCCTCGATTACTTTGAATCTATCAAATTATATTAATGATGGTGAGGTAGTCAAAGTAAGTTATACACCAGGATCGTATCCGCTTCAGGATTATCGCGGTATCGATATTGCAGCCTTCAGTGATTATTATGTACGTAACAATTACGATACCAAGGCTCCGGAACTCCAAGGAGCTACAGGCTCAGGAAATAAAATTGTACTGACATATAATGAAGCCCTTAGAACCAGCAGCACCCCTTTGAAGAGTCAATTCTCTGTTCTGGTAAACAATTCTCCAGTCTATGTCACGGCTGTGGAGGTTACTTCTAGTCAGGTTATACTAACTCTTGCTTCTTCTTTAACAAAGGATCAAAATGTTACCGTCTCCTACGTTTCAGGAAGTGGTGGAATTGCTGACCTGAATGGTAATTTGGCAGGATATATTAATCTGCAGCCTGTATCGTATGGTACTGTTGCTGAAGGAGTGCGCCAGGCTACCATTAAAGGAGACACAGTAACAATAACGTACAATTCTACTTTAAAAGCAATATCTTATTTTCCGGTTAATCAGTTCTATGTAACAGTTGATGGTGTGAATCGTACCATTCAATCCGGCTCTATAAGCGGGGACACGGTTACTCTTAAACTAACTGCCGCAGTAACAGCTAATCAGGCAGCAGAAGTGTCTTATGTGGCTGGTTCTACACCTATGTATGATTATCTGGGAAATCTGTTGAAGGGTTATAGCAAAATAAAGCTTCAAAACCTAGATGCAACTACATCGACTACAGATAATAAAGTGCAGCCCAGCTACATCAGTGTGATGTCTACAAGTGATTTTGGAGTTGGAGGTTATCTTCTTAATCAAAGTGCAGCGCAAACTGCCAGCAGTCGATCTAAAAATGGACAATGGATGAATAAATACGTGCTGGATTCTGCGAAGGTACAGGGAGCGTTTAATTATTTAGTTAATAACAATGTGAGCGTTAAAAATCTTGTTTTTGAAGTGCCTTCAACTGAAAAAGCAGCGGAAGTAGCTATTCCACTGAGTTCGTTAAGCGCGCTGTATAGTACCAGTAAGACAGCTACATTCTCAGTCAAACACAACAATGTAATGTACACATTGCCAATTGAGAAGATTCCATTTATGGAAATAACCAGATCATTAAGCGTAAGTAATTTGAATTCATCCTATTTAACAATACAGATGGAGCCTGTCTCAAAAACATTAATGTCGTCATTGAATTCAAAAAATGGTGTAACCACGTCGATCGTAAGCGATCCGGTTCAATTGACCTTATCAGCATATGACACTGGCAAGAGCCAAAGTAGTGTTGACGTAACGCATACAGGCAAAATTTACTTTAAGGCTGCCAATCAAGCTTCAACCGCCTACGCAAGTCTTTTAAAATACAGTCCAGTGAATTATGCCGCATCGTACATTCCATCGAGTGCAACTACTAGCGGAGCAAACATGATCTTCAATGGAAAAGTTACTGGCAACTCGATCATTGGTCCGGTAGTTGGATACAGTTACTTTTCTGATGTATATAAGCATTGGGCTAAGGATGCAATCTTCGAATTGGCGAGTAAATTGATTGTTGAACCACGTTCAGGAGCTTCATTTGCTCCAGACAAGAGCATCACTCGTGCAGAATTTGCAGTGTTTATTGCGAAGGGGCTTGGGTTAGAAGGAGACGAGACAAGTGCACGTCGGTTCACAGATGTAACCTCTGGAACGACAGCAGAATATATCGGTGCTGCAGCCAAGGCCGGTATTATCACAGGTAATACTGATGGATCTTTTAAGCCAGAAAACTATATAACTCGTGAACAAATGGCACTGATGATGGTTCGTGCTATGGATTACAGCGGATATAATACTCAGCTGTCTGGCTCTTCTGCTCAATATTTGTCTAAGTTTAAGGACTCGGCAAAAATTCAAAACAAAGAGACAGTTGCGAAAGCAGTGCGCGAGGGAATTATTCAAGGGGTAACTACGAATACATTCCAGCCTCAGGGTAATGCAACACGTGCGCAAGCTGTAGTTATGCTGAAACGTGTGTTAGATAAGTTGAATTAAAGGTTTATAGATGGAACAATGGCAAATCCCGATGCTCCTTGGAGTGATCGGGATTTTGTTTTTTTATGTGTGAGTCGAGGTTTGTTTCTACTTACTGAGTGCTGGGGGGCGTGCCTCTCGTGCCTCTGCCTTATGGATGGATGGGGCCTGGAATGTTAAGTAAGTGTAAATGTGCAACTATATTGACCAATAGAGGGCAATTTGAGTAGAAAAGGCGAATTTAAGTGTACCTTTTGCAACGATTGCAAATAGAGCTCCCGATTTAATTCATGTGTATATTTGACACGATCCATATCACGTACATGTGGTCCATACCCTTTGATTTCAATCATAAATTTCAGTGGATCCGGCAAATAAGCGAAGTCTCCAAAGTAAGATCTCCCACGCCAATCAGGTATCTCGTACTCAGGGTGAAGATCATCAAAGCACTCAAATAGAGGCCACCATACATTCCTCAAAAATAAAGTCTCTCCATGTCTTTTTCCGCGGATTAGTCTTTCTCTTCTTTTCACTTAGTAAATAAAAAAAAGTCCCATTCATCCGATGAACAGATGTTTGGGACGCGCTTCGTCACTTATCGAATCAATCTTATCATATTAAATTTACAAAATAAACCAAGCCTTACTTAGTTAATTTAGTAAATCTAGCTTTTTTTCGTAACTTTTCCGGCTTTAAGTAGTCTATTAATTGTATAGTAAATCTTTGAGGGCTTACGTGATGGGTCTTCATTCAGAAAATTTTTGACATAAAGATGGGAGAGAAGTAAACTTCATGGTTGTTAGAAGAGAGGAAATGGATGGCGGAACGAAGCTTGCGCGCTTCGCGGTAGATAAAGGGAAAAAACTGATTCTGGTGTCTTTGGCAGGCCTTATTTGGATTCAACCGATAGTTAGCCTGGGTCCGTTAGGAGCAGCTTCTTCTATAGCACATGCGGCGGGGGAGCAAACTACCAAGCTAGATGTACAGGATATTACCTCTGGAGCAAAGCTAATAAAATACCAATATACAACAACACGTTCTGGTAAGCAGGTAAAGGTGCTCGCAGACGTTATAGAAGTAGATTTAAGCAATCCATATGTTGAGATGAATGTGATGACAGGCAAAGGGGGTCAATTAACGACCAGACAGTCTGTCCAAGGTATGGCAAAAGATACAGGCGCTGTAGCTGGGGTTAATGGCGATTTCTTCGCAACAGGCGGTCAAGGGGTGGCAATGGGAGCTGCGGTAACGAATGGGACTTTAATGACCAGTCCTGCTCAGCTTCAGGGGATGTATGCTTTTGCGGTCAAAAATGATGGAACTCCCCTTATTGATCGTTTTGGATTTACTGGAACAGTATATGCAGAGGATGGATCAACCTTTGATTTGGCAGGTATCAATCAGGAATCGTATACGACGGAGCCTGACAAAGCATTCAGTCATGTTAACAAAATGTTTATTTATACGAGTGCATGGAAATCCGAAGAACGCCCAAAGGCCAGCTCAACTACACCGACAGAAGTGCTTGTACAAGGCGGTATCATTCAGCAAATATCAATAAAATCCGCGATCCCTGGTGCTGTTCCTGAGGATGGGTATATTTTGCGTGCACATGGAACAGCTGCTGATTTTATTGCTAACCATTTTGCAGTTGGTCAAAAAGTCGATACATCCTATCAACTAGTCTCTCAGACGAGTGGACAAGCCTTGGACCCATCAGAGCTTAAAATGATGATTGGTGGTCACACTCTATTAGTGGATCAAGGACAACCTTCTTCTTTTACCCGTTCTACAACTTCGATCAGTGGAAGCAGTGCGGTAGCTCGAACTGCAGTCGGATATTCGCAGGATGGAAAAAAAGCCTACATTATTACAGCTGAAAAAAATAGCAACAGCACTGGCATGACATTGGTAGAATTGCAAAAGTTCATGACAAGCGTTGGCGTTTGGAGAGGGATGAACCTTGATGGTGGCGGCTCAACAACGATGGTTACCAGGCCGCTTGCCGAGACTGAAGCGTCCCTTGCATTTACAACGTCTAATGGCGGTGCAGGACAGCGTGCAGTGGCAAACGGGCTAGGTGTCTACACTACAGCACCTCAAGGCACACTTAAGGGCTTGAAAATTAGCGGAACATCTACCTTGCTGATCGGAGCAACTACTTCATACACTTTGAAAGGTTATGATACCTACTACAATCCGATAGATACGTCGGGCATTCAGGCCACATGGAAATCGGACAACGGGAATGTGACCTGGACCGGCTCGCAGTTTAAAGCTGTTAAAGCGGGCTCATCAGTCATTACTGCGGTCAGTGGTGAGGCTATGAACACCTTGAAGGTTACAGTACTCGGGGGCAGTGATATAGATGGCTTGACTCCTGATACTACGTACGGTTCTCTTGACGCAGGAACAACTCTTCCTGTCACTGTTAAGGCCAAACTGAAAAATGGAAATACAGTAGAGGTTCCGGCAGAATCCGTAAAATGGGAGTTTACAGGGATGAAGGCCGCTGTGAAGGATGGGGTATTAACCGTTCAGTCTGTGAACCCAGGAGCAAAAGTAGCTTACGCAACGCCAAAGTATGACGGATATAGCGGCACTCCAATAGTGTTATCAGCCTCCTCAGAGCAAATCTGGGAATCCTTTGAGAATGTATCCTATCAGGTAGGCTTTACTGGATTGCCGGCAGAGGTTACAGGTTCAGCAGCAATTGTACAAGGAACTGGCGATCGCGCTTCTTCAAAGGTACTGAAGCTTGATTATGATCTCACTGGTGGAACAGGGAACAAATTTGCTTATGCGCAAATTAACGGGACGGCAGGTAGAGACATTCCAGAAGGCGCTACAGCCATGGCGATTGATGTGTTAGGTGATTCCAGTCTCAATTGGCTACGAGCAGAATTTAGTGATGTAGATGGCAAGAGCGTCTATGTGGATTTAATCCGTCCACTCGATTTTAATGGGTGGAAAACAATTAATATTGATTTGTCGGGTTATTCGATCAAGCAGCCGGCTAAGCTGAAACGTCTCTATCTCGTGAATTTGGAGGAAGGGCAAGATGAGCGGGCATTGAGTGGCAGCGTGTCATTTGACAATATCCGGTTCACTGCTCCAGCTTCCTCAGACGGGGAGACTGGCTTGCCGAGTGCGAAGGTGCAAATGATAATTGGTCAAAAAACAATGACGGTTAACGGTCAAAAGCAAGGACTTGATGTTGCACCGCTGGTGAAAAACGGGACGACTTATGTGCCGATCAAATATATTCTGGACTCCTTTGGAGGAAGTGCACTCTGGAATAGTACTGCGAAAAAAATTACAGTCACGCGCGGAACAACAGTTATGGAATTGACGGTAAATAAAAAGGAATTTATGATGAACGGTTCAATGAAAACAGCCACGGTTGCTCCTATTGTCACGGGTGGAAGGACTTTAGTCCCGTTGCGTATGGTGTCTGAGCAATTAGGAATTGATGTAAAATGGGAACAGAAAACCAAATCCATTACTCTTGAATCATGATATGATAGGTTGGGAATATAAGGATTGTGGAAATGGAGAAGGTTGAAGTGGCTGAATATCAATCTGATGCAATTGATCGTGTCATTAAAAACGCCGTAGGCGTAATGGAAAACAGCAAACTGCAAATTCTTGAAATATTGGATTCTGCACGAGATGAGCTCAAAATGCTGAATAATGAAGTAAAACAGATCATGAAAGAAACAGCAGAGACCGTTGAAAAGGTCGATCAGCTCGAAATCAATTACCGCAGGTCCCGCATCCGGCTGACGGAGGTCAGCCGGGATTTTGTGCGGTATAAAGAAGAGGACATTAAGCAGGCATACGAGAAAGCGACCCAGCTTCAGTTAGACCTGCTTATTTACCGTGAAAAGGAAATGTATTTAAAAGCCAGACGTGATGAATTACAGAAAAGAGCACGTATTGTTGAGAAGTCTGTAGAAAGGGCCGAAACAGTAAGTGCGCAAATGGGCGTAGTACTTGAGTACCTGTCTGGAGAATTGGGACAAGTATCCAAAATTCTCGAATCTGCAAAAAACAGACAGCTGATCGGCTTAAAGATTATTCTGGCGCAGGAAGAGGAACGTAAACGGATCTCCAGAGAGCTTCATGATGGTCCTGCTCAAATGCTTGCAAACCTAGTTCTTAGGACGGAAATTGTTGAAAGAATGATAGGTAAGCAGGAATTTAAGATGGTAGAGGACGAAATAGTAGACTTGAAAGCACAAGTGCGATCCAGTCTTGAAGAAATGCGTAAAGTTATCTTTAACTTGCGTCCCATGGCTTTGGATGATCTCGGATTAATTCCGACATTGCGTAAATACGTACATGATTTCGAAGAAAAGACAAAGATTCGGGCCACCTTTGAGACAAGAGGTAAGGAGCATAGGATGAATTCTCCTATGGAGGCGGCGATATTCCGGTTGATTCAGGAGGCACTGACCAATGCTGCTAAGCATGCTTTTCCGACTTATGTCGGTGTAGACATAACTTATCAAGCACAAATGGTCCGGATTGTTGTCCAGGATAACGGCCTTGGGTTTAAGGTAGACCAATTGGAACAGAAGACAAATAACCATACTCATTTCGGATTAATCGGCATGAGGGAACGAGTTGAATTGTTAGAAGGAAGAATGGAGATCGAATCTAACGCCAATCAGGGAACCAAGATCATAATCCATATCCCTACTAGCACAGAGAAAAGAAAGGAGTCTTAGAATGGATAATCTCATTTCTAGCAACAGACAGGCAATAAAAGTTCTCTTGGCTGACGATCATCAATTGTTTCGCGAGGGCTTAAAACGGATTCTCAATATGGAAGATGATATTGAAGTAGTGGGAGAATGCAGCGATGGTACTCAAGTATTGGAGAACTGTCAGTTGCATAACCCTGAGATTGTTCTCATGGACATTAACATGCCACTTCTAAACGGAGTAGATGCAACGGCAGAACTTCGGGAAGCGTTACCGGAGGTAAAGGTAATTATTTTGTCCATACATGATGATGAGAGCTATGTGTTTGAAACTTTGCGCAAAGGGGCTACTGGCTATTTGCTGAAGGATATGGAGGCTGAATCTCTGATTAATGCGATTCGTACTGTCGCAGAAGGGAATGCCTTTATTCATCCGAAGGTTACTGGTAAGCTTATTCAACAGCTTCGCCGTATGGAGTACTTGAGTGAGACAGGGGCGATTGCAGAGGATAATGCTATACGTGAAGCAGGTGTTAAATTTGTGGCAGGTGAGGATAGTCCACTTACCCGTCGCGAAGCAGAAGTATTGAGATTGATGGCGGAAGGCCGCAGCAACAAAATGATTGGCGAGCATTTGTTCATCAGTGAAAAGACGGTTAAAAACCATGTCAGCAGCATTTTGCAGAAGATGGATGTCGATGATCGGACACAAGCGGTAATTAATGCAATCAAATTTGGCTGGGTGACTCTCTAAGCTGAGGATTTATGCTTGGCAAGTTACATACAAGTTTCCTTAAAAGACTTAGGCGTCAAAGGGATAGAAGAGCCTAGGAACCGACCTTACAGAAGCGGCATATATTGTCGCTATAAGGGAGGTGGCGCCATGATTCCTTATTTGGGTTGGATATTGTTCGCATATGGAATGGCTGCAGCAACTGTGCATATGATTTATCGGCTGGATCTTAGGAAAAGGTCAAATCATTCAGTTCGTGTGAACTATGTTCTGGTGACTCACAATCATGAGAATCAGATGGAATGGTATGTAAGAGCTTTATCCTGGTATGGGAGACTTCGCGGATTGTCTCTAAATGTTACTGTACTCGATGTTGCGTCGGAGGATGATACGCTGGCGATTTTGCAACGGCTCCATAACCAAGAGGGGCTTGAGCTGAAGATTGTCGGTATCTCTGAAGTGCATGAGGAAGACATAGGGCAACATATGATTCATATTATGGACGGAAATAATACTCCGGTCTATGTTGATCTACGTGTGCCGCAGGAGGCGAGCAAACTTCCCTATGTCCATGTATGAATGGCCTCACGGCCAGCTTCAGCAATTAAATAGGAACAGGTGGAAGCGGGTAATGCTGTGGAAGCTGATAAAAGTGTGAAGCACACTCTACAATGGCAACAAGCTGTGGAGTGTGCTTTTTTGCGTTTAATTGACTTGCTTACGTAAAAAAGGGGGTGTCGTCAAATGAAAGTTTGCTTATACGCTGTAAGATTCGAAAAAGGCTGGCAACTGCGTGTGAGTCTGGATATAAGGGTGGATTTGAGATGGCTGATGATGACAGGTATAGGTGGAGAAGTGGGTAGGGACAAGGGAATGATGAAGAATGGATCTAGTGAAGCCATTTTTGTATGGCTGCTATCTGAAGCGATGCCTTTAGGATGGGCAGTAACCCTTCGGGATTATTTCAAGGAGTGTCCAGAAATGGATAATTGGAGATCCGAGGAGTGGGGCAATTATTTGAGGCGAGAGCTGAAGCATGAGTTAGAGGAGGAAGAGAGGGCTCGGGGGGCTGGAAGTGAGTTTACATATGGGAATAGGATAAAAAGACAACGAATTCGGTGGGAGTCACTAGCCGGAAGCTCTCCTTGCATAATATGGGAAAGAGAAGCCGGCTTAACGCCACAGGGTGAGTTCTTGTTCAAGCAAGATGTTGATAGTAAGCAAGCAAGTGGATACTTAGATATGGATGAAGATAATGGCGGGAGCAAAATATCGAATAATACGCCTACATTGACGGACAAGAAAAGCGATATGTATTCTGCGAATATGTGGCTTAGTGTTGCTATTGGGAGCGAGCGGCTGTCTGGCGCGCTCGCGGGGCGGTCGCTGCTGCAGGCCGAGCTGCAGCAGCTGCTGGCGGAACGCCTGCCGGAGCTAGCCCCGGCATGGCGCTCCGCCGTCCAGCACGCGCACCTGGAGGGGCGCGTGCAGCTCACGGCCGGCGTGGCTCTCGCCGCCGGCCGCCGGGGGCGGGGCCCGCTAGCTGCGCGGGCCCGCCTTTACCGCTGCCGCCGCTGCGGCAGCGAAGTGCACCGCCGCACGCCCTGCGGGGCGTGCGGCTTAAGCGGCTGCGCCTACTGCGAGGCGTGCCTCGCGCTGGGGCGCAGCCGCTCTTGCGCGCTGCTGCTTCGCGGCAGCGCGGGCCCCGTGGCGCCGCTTGCCGGAGGCGCAGCGGCTGGGGCTCAGCCCTTCACCGAGTCCATGCTGGACCGGTGGGGGCTGAGCCCTGCACAGCGCGCTGCGGCAGCGTCCGCGCTGTGCTTCCTGGCAGCGCGACCACAGGATCGCGCCATCCAGCACGCATTTCCGCCGCTATCACCTCGCTCCTGCTCATTGCAGATAAATCCATCTCCACAACGATTTCTGCTATGGGCAGTGACAGGAGCGGGGAAGACAGAGATGATTTTTCCGCTGCTGCAATATGTACTGGATCGTGGGGGGCGTGCGCTGGTAGCTACACCTCGCAGAGATGTCGTACTGGAATTGGCTCCGCGTATTGCAAAAGCTTTTCCAGAAGAGAAAATCGCTGTTCTGTATGGAGGAAGTACGCAGCGTTGGGAGGAGGCCGATCTGTTTTTAGCAACGACTCATCAATTGCTTCGATTTTATCGCGCTTTTGATCTTGTAATCATTGATGAGCTGGATGCTTTCCCATACCATAATGATCCTATGCTGGCATTTGCAGCGAGGGAGTGTTGTGCGGCTTCAGGCAAGTTTGTTTTTTTATCGGCAACACCGCCTCTTACAATGCAGAAGGAAGTAAAATCGGGCAAGCTGCCGCATGCCAAAGTCCCCTCCAGATTTCATGGATATCCACTCCCGGTCCCAAGGCATATAAGCATGACCAAGCTGGATGATTGTATTCGTCGGCAAGCCCTCCCAAAAGGATTAATAGAAGCTTTGGACAAATCGATTCAGCGCGGAGCGCAGGTGTTTCTTTTCGTGTCGCGGATTCGGCATATAGAACCTGCTGTCAAATTACTTCGTCGTTATTTTTCAAAAATATCGATTGAAGGGACATCATCAAAGGATGAGCATAGAGGAGAAAAAGTAATCCGATTTCGCTCAACTGAAATAAGGATACTGGTTACAACAACTATTCTGGAACGTGGAGTCACTGTACCGAAGAGCGATGTATACATTTTGGATGCAGATAGTGAATTGTTCGACGAGGCTTCTTTAGTGCAAATGGCTGGACGTGCTGGTCGTTCTAAAGACGATCCTTGCGGGACAGTATGGTTAGCATCACCTGAATGGACCAAACCCCAGAGAAGGGCAATCGCTCAAATTCGTTCCATGAACGCGATAGCAGAGAAACACGGATATTTAAAAATACCAAGCTCTAAACTACCTGGCAAGGAGGTGTCTTGTAAATGAAATCTTTTATTCATAACCTACTTGTACCTTCGAGAATTTCTTGCTTGGCTTGCGGTAAAGAGATTTCAGAATCGGCTCGTGGATATCCTGAAATTTGTACAGGATGTTATTCCTCCATACCCTGGATCACAAAATCAAGATGCAACATTTGCGGGAGACATGTTGGTTGTCCGGATTGCAGCAGGAAGGACTTGACGCCAAGGCATTTTTTGATGAATCGAAGTGCAGTTGCATACAACACCGTTATGAAAGAATGGCTTGCTCAGTACAAATTTCGTGGAAACGAAGCGTATCAGCCTCTCATGGCTCGAATGATGGCAGAGGCAATGAAGAGAATGCTTTATGAGTTATCGTTGCGGGGAGGAAATAAAAAATTTCGTTTTGATGCTGTTGTACCTGTTCCAATCAGTGAAGAACGTATGTCTGAGCGTTGCTTTAACCAAACAAGGTCGTTGGCATTTGGAGCAGCCTCGATAAGTAAAGCTTCAGTGCTTGAAATTTTACATCGAAGGCAGCATACCGAGAAACAGAGCTTTAAGAGCAGACGTGAACGCTTGGAGAGCATGATGGGGGTGTATACCCCTTCGTCTGATGCACAACATTGTCTTATTTCTATAATGCAAAAGCCTGTGAAACAGGGAAGATTCCACTCTTTATTTGAAAATCAGGAATTAACACAAAATGCTCCAATCCGACTTTTAATTATTGATGATGTCTATACAACGGGAAGTACTGTAGATGCATGTGCTGCAACTTTGCAAATGCTTTGTAAATCGATAGGGGCAACACCCGAAATATACAGTCTTACTTGGGCCAGATCCTGATTTGTAAGAAGTACAGTATATGACATTTTGGACATCCATTACAAAAATTCATAGACGAATTCGCTCGAATCATGTAATCTAACATCAAATAATGTTTTTTGAAAGGACGAGTAAGTCAAATGGGTATGAACTTAGGAAATTGCCCGCGTTGTGGGAGATTGTACGCTCTAAATTTCAGAGACATCTGTCCGTCCTGCATCAAAGACATTGAGCTGGAGTACGAGAAATGCCTAAAGTATCTGCGTGAGGAAAAAACGGCTACCATTCAAGAAGTCTCTGACGCTACAGAAGTTTCGATCAAGCAAATTACGAAATTCATTAAAGAAGGACGTATATCTATAGCGAACAATCCTAATATGATGTACCCTTGTGAAGTATGTGGAGTTCTTATTCGTGAAGGAACGATGTGCGACTCCTGCCGAAATCGACTGACTCGGGATTTTGCGGCTACAGCTGCAAGAGAGGAATCGGGCAGGAACGGAAAACATGGAGAAGATAAACGAAGTGGTGGAGCATACGGGGTTATTGATAAATTCCGTGGACCAACTAATTAAATAAGGAATTTTAGTAAAATTTTATTTAATTATCCATCTTTTGAAATATAGGACTTTTAAAAAACAGGCTCTATGCCATAATATTCTTCACAAACCAAAGCTTCACTATAAAATATGTTTCAACTTACGCCGATAAACTTAGTAAAGATTATCGGCTTTTTTATTTGGAAGGAAAGGTGGAGCCCATGAAAATAAATGATACTGGACGGCTTGGGGCTATAAATAATTATCAAAGACAGGTTGAATCGCAACGTAAGGACTCTGATCTGAAATCGCGGCGCAAGGATGAAGTATCCATTTCCTCGGAGGCTAAGGAATTGCTGAAGGCTCAGGAGACCGCACAAGATCCGGCTCGCGTCGAATTGATTGAGGATTTGAAGTCGAGGGTTTCTTCAGGAACTTATAACGTGGACGCTGGAGCACTTGCTGAGAAGCTCGCGCCATACTTCAAGTCTTACTTCGAGAAATAGGGGGCGACCATGTCAGTTCAAGGTTTGATTGAAGCGTTGGAGCAATTGTCCGAAAGATATACAGCTCTCTACGATATTGCGCAGGACAAGAAGCAGGCGATCATTTCTAATGACTATGATGGACTGGTAAAAGTTTTGTCTGGCGAGTCGAAGCTGCTGAAGATTATTGAAGCCGAGGAGCAGCAGCTTCAGGACTCCGCTCAAGTCTTTTTGCAGTCAAAGGGTATTAAGTCCAGACTTGAGCTCACGATTACAGATATTCTTCGACTAGTGTTTGATCCTGAGGAGAAGCAAAGACTAACAGCAAGTCAGCGTACGCTTAATGAACAATTAACGAAGCTGAAGCAGGCAAATGAACTAAATCAGGATTTAATTGCTCAATCACTCAATTTCATTGATTTTTCATTAAATGTCATGATAGGTGGAATGGATGAAGAGGCCACATACTCACCACCGCAGAGCTCTGAGAGAAAGTCATCCGCACGAAGCAACTTCGATACCAGAGCATAAATTTAAATCAATAAAGGAGAATGATGATGACCTCTACATTTCATGGAATAGAGACTAGCAAGCGTGCATTATTCGTGAATACGACCTCTATGCAAACGTTGGGCCATAATATTTCCAACGCGAGTACAGAAGGCTACTCACGTCAACGTGTGAATCAGACTGAAGCTAGACCAATCTGGGCAATGGGCATGACCAAGAGCCAGCAGCCAGGTATGCTGGGTACTGGCGTTGAATACGGCAGCATTACTCGGGTTCGTGATACTTTTTTGGATACACAATATCGCAGAGAGAATCAGTTTCTTGGTTCATGGGAAGTACTGAATGCAACGATGGTATCCATACAGGGTATTTTAAATGAGCCATCCGGAAGTGGTCTTGCTACAGTAATGGATAATTTCTGGAATGCTTGGGAGACGTTGAACCGCGACCCATCCTTGCTTAGTGCACGTGTTGCTGTAGCCGGGGCAGCGAGTAATATGACAGACACATTCAAGCATATTAGCGAGTCTTTGATTAACCTTACAAACGACGTTACTTCCAACATTGATAAAAAAGTAATGGAAGCTAACAATCTTCTTGATAATATTGCCAGCTTAAATGTTTTGATTCGTGATAATGAAAGCTTTGGAGACAATGCGAACGATTACCGCGACCAACGAGATCTGCTAATTGACAAATTGTCTACGATTGTGGACGTTCAATTTGCCGAAGATGAAGTAGGTATGGTTAATATTACAGCCGCAGGAGTCAATGTAATAACAGGGGATGCCGTTACATACTTAACCGCTGCTAATGCGGCTACTGCAACTGCAGGCCAGTTGAATGGGTATACGAAGTCGCTTGCAGAAACACAAACAATTCGCGACCAATTAAATGCTATGGTGAATACGCTGGCGACGGGTGAAATCAAGGTTACTTTGAGTAACGGTTATGTTACTACTTCTCAGTTGTCTGCCTTGAATCAGGTGACTTTGGAGGATGGTACCGTCATTCCGGCTGGACAGGTCATCCCTGCAGGCTCGAGAATTGCCTCTTCTATGGATGTTTTGGTCAATGGCTTCAATGGCCTGCATGAGCTGGGTTATACACTGACAGAACCAACTACATCAGGGGTTCCGTTCTTTGTATCCACAGGCGGGGGCTTTACGATTGATGATATTAGAGTAAATCCGGATATTCTTGCAGATACAAATAAAATAGCAGCTTCTTCTAAATTTGAAAATGTAAATGGTGCGGATAAGGTAATACGGGGAAATAGTGATATAGCTAATGCCCTCGCAAGCTTGCGTGACGCTCTATTTACCTTTCCTGCGAATTTGACTTCACTTTCCAAGGGTACGACAGATGATTATTTCCGCGCTCTGGCAGGTGATCTGGGGATCAGAGCTGCCAATACGCAACGGAACTTTAATAATCAGCAAAGCATGGCAGATAATTTGCAAATCCAACGCCAAGAGATTAGCGGGGTTTCAATAGATGAAGAATTGGCTGACATGATCCGCTTCCAGCAAGCATACAACGCCGCGGCACGGAACATGACGACCGTAGATGAAATGCTTGATCGGGTTATTAATTCAATGGGTATCGTAGGACGGTAAAATAGGAGGGATTTAACGACATGCGTGTAACAGGATCTATGCAAAATATTCAATTACTTCGCAATTTGCGAAACATCAACACATCCATGATTCAAGGTCAGCAGCAGCTTGCAACAGGCCAACGCATCAGCAAGCCGAGTGATGATCCGGTCGGCCTTACCTATCAAATGCGTTACGATACGGACCTAGCCAGAAGCGATGAGTTTCTGATGAATGCCCAGACGGGAACTGAAATTTTGAAGACGATGGATGCTCTAATGCAGCAGGCTAGTGATGTGCTGAAGCGTGCTCG
>RCUF01000318.1_pt1 | contig 18627 bp, 11 predicted proteins | sample 2166311 | NCBI WGS metagenome assembly RCUF01 (sample SAMN09932608, study PRJNA488358) | compost metagenome | feature: garden; material: soil; isolation source: compost soil in 4-hydroxybenzonitrile-enriched culture | place: Germany: Experimental Botanical Garden Goettingen | collected 2016-01-27
CAACGTGCTGGCAACAGCAACATTGGTTGCTGGTGTTGCAGCTCCAATCGCAGCACTGACTGCACCAACTGCAATCCATGCAGCTTCTAGCTACAACGTGATTAGTACTCCATCTCTTAATTCTTCCGCAGAAAAAAATGCACAACTGGGTAGAGTGAGAGTGAACATCGGTAAAGCTGGTGTGACTAATGGTTCATCTTTTACTGTAAGATTGCCTAAAGGAATTAAGTTCAATGGTTCAGCAGTTACTGGAAATAAGCTTGAAAATTATGCCGGCGTTATTGGTGTATCTGGACACAATGATAGTTCTGCACAAAAGAACTATGGTAGTGTAGCATCCGCTACTTATAATGGCACAACATATGGTATGGGTGTATTTGTTGATTTGGATGACAATGGTTTGAAAAATAACTCTGGAGATATTGAAAATCCAGTGACTGTAACGCCATTGAATGATAGTACTGTTAGAGTACAAATTAATTTTGATAATACTAATGATGATCTTGGACTCTACCTAAATTTCCTGAACATGAATGTTACAGGACCAAGCACTGGTCCGGTCAAAGTCGCTATTGATGCAGACAGCAATAGTGGTATCACTAGTGGTGAAGTAACAATTGCTAATGTAGTATCTTCCGGTCAGGTTTCCTTGTCGGCTTCTGATACTGTATCTAGCCAAGAACGTTTCACTGCAACTCTGAAAGTTAAAGAACAAACAGCAGGTGCTTTGGAAACTAACACAATTAAACTGAAATTGCCTAGTGGTTTTAAATGGGATGCTAAGCCTGTAGAAGCAGCTACTATTTTGTTTGGTGATAAAGATGTAAAAGTGAACTATGATCCTGATGGTGATACATTGGAGTTGTCTCTGTCTGCTAAGACATCGAAAGAAACTTCTTTCCAATTGCCTGTTGGATTCTATGTTGATGATGAAACAAGCGCTAAAGAAGGCGATGTTGTAGCAAGTATCTCTGGAAATGCATCTACTGATGTTAGTACTCTTGTAGTAGGTAACTATGGAGAAATTGGTGGAGGAGTTACTGTTGCTACTCCAACAACAATTCTTGCTGGTCACGACGAACAAAAAATTGGTGACATCGTAATTAAGGAAAAAGTTGCTGATTCTTTTGTTGATAATCGTACTGTGACATTGCGTTTGCCTGAAGGCGCTCGTTGGCAGTCGACTTTTGATGACAAAGATCCAGGTTCAAGTTTCTCAGGATCTATGGAGAATACTAATGGTCTTGGTAACGCAGAAGTATCTTACACTGATTCCGATAAACGTACTTTGAAATTGACTTTCAAAAATCCTAACAGCACAACTGACGCTGGTAGTTTGAAACTTAAAAATGTTGAAGTAGCTACACAACCAGGTTTCTCTGGCGATCTGAACGTTGAAGTTGCTGGTAGCCAAGGTTTGAACGGTACTGTTAAAGTTGCAACTGTGAAACAAGCAGTTACATTGGCTGCTGCTTCCAAACCTACCCTGACAATTGGTCTGGGCGATCAACAAGTTGGCGATATCACAATCACTGAAGCTGCTAAAGAAGCTTTTGTTAAGAAAGATGGTAGCCGTGAAGTAATCTTGGAATTGCCAGTAGGCGTACGTTTTGCTTCTACTCCAGAAGTGAAAGTAACAGCTGGTGATGTTAAAGTGAAGAGCGTATCTACTGATACTTACGGCGATAGCAACAAAGGTCGTCTGAGCTTCTACATCGACAGCGAAAGTGCTACTCCAAGTACAATTACAATTTCGGCTCCTAAGCTGACTGTTGACCGTACTGTAGCTCAAGGCGACATTGTTGCTAAGTTGAAAGGTAGTGCTGTAGCTTACACTGCTTACAGAGGTAGCGAAAACACTCAAAACTGGAAAGACAACAACACTGCAGCTGCTGAAGTAGCAATCGCAACTGTTGGAACTCCAGCTCCAGGTGCTACTAAAACTAAAGCTGTCTTCACACTGGGAAGTACTTCCTACACTGTGAACGGCGAAAGTAAAACTTCTGATGTAGCTGCTTATGCTGAAAACGGACGCACTTACTTGCCAGTACGTTATGCAGCTGAAGCTTTGGGTGTATCCCAACAAAACATCCTGTTTGACAAAGCGACTTCCACAGTTACCCTGATTAAAGGTGACCGCGTTGCTCAAATTAAACTGAACACTAACCTGTTGACTATTAACGGTTCTGTGGTTCGTATGGACGTTAAAGCTGTAACTAACAAAAACCGTACTGTACTGCCTATCTTCTGGGTGAGCAGAGCGCTGGATGCATCCATCAACTATGATGCAACTGCTAAAACAGTAACTGTTGAAAACAACAACTAATTTAAGAGCAACTCTTTTGAGTTAACTGAATTAGATGAGAAGAGGGTTCCTTTTGGAGCCCTTTTCTTTTATTAGTCTTATTGACAAAGGAGAGAAATTATGAAACGTTTTGGAGTGGCAGTACTGTCCACATTGGTTCTTTCTTCTGCGTTCGCCAATCTTGCAGGAGCTCAATCAGGTGATATAAAGGTTATTATTAACGGTGTAACTCAGCAATATACACAGTCACCGGTCGTTAGTCAAAATACAACCCTGGTGCCTCTGCGTGGCGTTTTTGAAAGCTTGGGTGCGAAAGTCGATTGGGATAGCAAAGCTAAAAAAGTAACTGCTTCTAAAAATGAAGATACGTTGACTTTGAATGTTGATTCCAAGCTTGCTTATAAGAATAGTGCTCCTGTACAACTGGATGCAGCTACTCAAATTCAAAAAGGTCAAGTATTTGTCCCTTTACGTTTTGTAAGCCAATCATTAGGCGCCAAAGTAAATTGGGATCAGACTACACGAACAGTGACCATTTCCAATCAAGCTAATGGAAGCACTACTGGTGATCAAACCAACAGTTTGTCCAGTAAGCCATTCGTAGCTCCTGTGACTAAAGTTACTTACGATACCTACTACGATGATTCTTTGACCTATGATGACGCAGTTAAATTGGCTATAGCTGACAGCACCTCAGTTAAATCTGGAGAAACGAGTATTGACCAAGCTGGGAAAATTTTAAAAGAGGCAGGCAAAAATATTGACTTTGTTCCTGCAGAGGCTGGTGCTGAAGGACAAGATAAAGCCTTCAAAGGTTATGCTCAAACCAATCTTAACTATGAGACTACAAAGAAAAACTTGGAGATGACTAAGGAAGGTATTGAATATAATGTGAAGGATCTTTATAACAAGCTTCTTCAAAAACAAAATGCCGTTAAGCTGGCTGCTTTGAATATTGAAGATGCTGAACGCAAGCTGAAAGTTGTACAGATCAAAAGAGATAATCAATTGTCAAGCGATTATGAGGTTACACAGGCAACCAATCAGTTGACTCAAAACCAAGCTGCTTTAGAAAAGGCTAAAAAAGAGTTGGACAGCGCGTATGTATCTTTGAATCAAGCGATTGGCTATAAACCGGAGCAACGCTATGAATTGAAGGATAAGCCTGTCTACTCTGAATTTAAAGATAATGTGGAAACGAAGGTAAGCCAAGTACTTACCAGTAGCACTGCTATTTGGTTAAGTGAGCAACAAGTGGATTTGGCTGAGTTAAGTTTGAAGCTCTATAATTTTAGTACTCCAGGAGATACGCCTTACGAAGCTCAACAACTTGATGTTGAGAAAGCTCAGTATGCTACAGAGGGTACAAAGAAGCAGCTCGAAGGACTTGTAAGGTCGATTTATAACAATATCAAAGGATTGGAAAGTCAGTATTCTCAAATTCAAGCTAGTCTGGTGAGTGCTAGAAGTGCAGCCGATATGGCTAAAAAGCAATTTGATGTGGGGTTAGCTACTGAGCTTCAGGTTTATGAGGCTAATCTAAAAGTGACCACTGCTGAACAGCAAGCTGAAGATTTAGTTACAAGTATTGATACATTGAAGATGGCTTATAGCAAACCTTGGGTTCTGCAAGGTGCTTCTTCTTAAAGCAAGCCAACAACAATGCTAATATAATCATTTTTACAGAGGTATATACCTGCTGTAGGAGGACTTCATGAAATCACGCTATAAAGTATCGTTGGCTGCTGTTTTACTTGGAGGAGGAATTGTTGCTGGTTCCTTAATGAACAATTCAGTTAATGGTGCCTCCAGTTCTGGACAACCTGGCACAGCTGATGATCCAGTCGTAACCAAAAGCTATGTTGATCAAAAAATTGCTCAGGCTATCAAAGGTGGGGGAACTGCAAGCAATACTAGTAGTAAAGCTACTAGCTCGACTGTTCCAGCAACAAACGCTACTTCTAACCCATCGGCGTCAGGAACTTCTGGTGCAGGAAAAACTTCCACACCAGAGCAGACAGAGGCTTTAAAGGTAGTTGATGTAAAGCCTGGTCAAAAACTGATTGCCAAAGCAGGGTCAGAGTTTATTTTACGTAATGGTTATGCCGTTGTGTATAGTATGGATGCCAGTGGTGCTATTGATATTACTTCTGGAACGGAAATTGTCCATAATCAGACTGTCGAAAAAAATCATTTATTATCCTTTCCTAGAGAAGGAAGAGGTATTCAAGTAAAAGAAGGTCAGAAGTTTGGTCTGGTCGTTATGGTACGAGGCGGTTATACTGTTCAGTAAACTGTTTTTGTATATAAGCCGCTTTCGGTGGCTCTTTTTCTTAAATACTGCTTGGGATAGCAAATTGTTCTTGGCTAAATTGAACCTAATCGCTGCACACTAACCCCATGAAAGACAATATGTTTAGTGGAGGGTGTATACGATGGCGTCAAGAGGTCAAAGACGATTAATTCCCGAAAGCCGTGCCAGGTTAGATGATTTGAAGTATGAGATCGCTGCTGAGTTTGGGCTACCAGTTTATAATCCTCAATATACTCATATACATCCCAATGCTGACAGTGAATTTGCTGCAGAATTGGGGGAGTTTGCGGGGGGCCAAAATGTAGCATGGCGTGATTTGACTTCAAGACAGAACGGTTCAGTTGGTGGTGAAATTACTAAGCGACTGATACAATCTGCTGAACGTAGCTTATCTGAATTTGGTACATTGTAAATAGCAATAATTTTCTAAGTTTTTGATTATATAGTAGCGTATAAACTAGGTTATTTACATGTGAATCGAAAATGATTTGCATGTAAACTTACCTCAATTTCGAATGTTGTAATTGGGCAGCATGAATTGACACCTTGTTTTAAATAGGATATCATGGCATTTGAGGCTTGTACGCAACCTTTTCCTACCGGAAAAGGTTCATTTTTTATTAATAAGGTAACAAGATATCTTCCGCCATTTGTTGGCTTGAAGGTATCTGAATAATGCCATTGCCATGTCAGGATTTTTTAGTAAATCCTCATGTATTTTAATTGTGGGAGGTTGAAATTCATGTCTGTAAAAGGCCGCCATTTGTTCACGTCCGAGTCTGTAACAGAAGGCCATCCGGATAAAATCTGTGATCAGATATCCGATGCTGTATTGGACGCCTTTCTGGCTAATGACCCTAATGCACGGGTAGCATGTGAAGTATCGGTAGCTACTGGTCTCGTTCTCGTCATTGGTGAAATCAGCTCCAAATCGGAATACGTGGATATTCCATCCATTGTACGTAATACGATTAAGGAAATTGGCTATACACGTGCGAAATACGGTTTCGACTATAATACTTGCGCTGTATTGACTTCTTTGAATGAACAGTCGCCGGACATTGCTCAAGGGGTTAATGCTGCCTTGGAAAGCCGTGATCCTGCCGAAGTAGATAAAGAAACGGAAAACATTGGGGCTGGAGATCAAGGATTGATGTTTGGTTTTGCTACGAACGAGACACCTGAGTTGATGCCTTTGCCTATCGCTATGTCTCACCGTATTGCACGACGCTTGTCTGAAGTACGTAAGGATGGAACACTGAATTACCTTCGTCCAGACGGCAAAACCCAAGTAACGGTAGAGTATGAAAATGGTAAACCTGTTCGTATTGATGCTATTGTGGTTTCTACGCAGCATGCGGAGGATACTACTTTGGAGCAAATTCAAGCAGATATCAAAGAAAAGGTTATTTTGCCAGTTGTTCCTGCCGAATTACTGGATGAGCAAACCAAATATTACATTAATCCAACAGGACGCTTTGTTATCGGTGGCCCTCAAGGAGATGCAGGTCTGACAGGCCGTAAAATTATTGTGGATACGTATGGTGGTTATGCGCGTCACGGCGGGGGAGCATTCTCCGGTAAAGATCCGACCAAAGTGGACCGTTCCGCTGCTTACGCTGCTCGTTATGTAGCGAAAAACCTCGTGGCAGCTGGATTGGCAGACAAAGTGGAAATTCAGCTTGCTTATGCCATTGGTGTAGCTACGCCTGTTTCGATTAACGTCGATACATACGGTACGGGTAAAGTAAGCGATGAGAAGCTAGTTGAATTGATCCGAAATAACTTTGATCTGCGCCCAACAGGCATCATTCGCATGTTGGATCTGCGTCGTCCAATTTATAAGCAAACTGCTGCCTACGGTCACTTTGGCCGTACAGATTTGGATGTACCATGGGAGAGCGTAGATAAAGCTGAAATTCTAAAAGAACAAGCGGGGCTGTAATTCCTCGTATATTATCAAAATAAAAGCAATAACCCAAAAAGACTGTTTCATGCTTTGCATGAACAGTCTTTTTTTGATGTGTTTCGCTGTTAAGTATGAATTTGCACCGAAGTACCGAATACTGAGTGACTACTCGGATATCGGTGCATGGTCCAATAAATTTTTAAGTAAACGACAAACCTTTTGCAGTTCCTTGTACTGCTCCAAATACGCAAAAAGGGCTTTCAGGAGGCCTTTTTGAGGGTTCGATTTCAGAGCCTCTTCCTTTAAATGAGCGTAGATTTGCTGACACTCCTGTTTCTCCTCTGAACTCCACGAAGACAGCAGTATACTGTCTTCCAAGGAGTGGAGAAGGCTGTTAATTTGACGGCCTTGGTCAAAGGGATTACTTAGAGCACTTTCAGGTAACCAGCCTTGCTTGCTCCAGAACAAATGTGGAGCTGAATCAGCATTGGTCAGGCTGGTTGCCAAGGAACTGGATAAGAAGATAATAAACTGTGTTAGATGTTCAATCGTTTCATCATTCATCCGATCGGCAAAGAAGCGAATATATTCAAACACAATGCTTTTAAGTACAAAGGTCATATCCCATGCATGATCTTCAATGCCCGGTCCAAAAATATCAATCAGGCAGTCGCGAACCCATCTGTACAATTTGTATTCATGATTCTCGAATGCGTAATTGAGTTGTTCATTCTGAAAAATAAGCATGGAAGGCTCAGGAAGATCCATCATGAGATACACTTTGTTTTCAACGAGATTTTTCAAGTAAAGTACAATAAAACCGTGCAGTTTATCATGCTTAGAAAGATCAGGTTTACTGTAGAGAGCCCGGATGTCTTGTTCAATGTTATTTTCCAGAATGATACACATTTCTAGAGGAAGTTCTTCTTTTCCTTGAAAATATTTATAGAAGGATGCCTTCGCCATCCCACTTTCTTTGGCGATTTCTTCAACAGATGTTGAATAATAGCCTTTTCTGGAGAACAGCCGAATGGCCGCCTGTAAAATATCATTTTTTTTACTTTCCATACATACTTCCCCCTAGGGACCGGCCAACTCGACAGCATCGAATTCACTTCATACATCACAAAGGTTGGTCACGTGTGATAACTGTGTGCTGCTGTTTTTTGAGTTGACGGCGCATCTTGTACTTGGCCATGATCATATACAAGGACGGCACGACAAACAAGGTTAACAAGGTCGAGAATAACAAACCGAAAATGACGGTAAACGCCAGTGGCTTGAAGAGCAGGCTTCCCAATAGTGCTAATGGAATCATACCTACAATAGCTGCCAAAGATGTCAATAAAATCGGTCTGAAGCGAGCAGCGGCCGCCTGTATTACGGCTTCCTTTAATTCCATTCCTTCATGCCGTGCATCCTCGATAAATTCAATTAACACAATCCCATTCCGCACAACAATGCCCGCGAGTGCAATAATTCCCATGATGCTCATAAAACCAATAGGCATACCGGTCAAGAAAATACCAATGATCCCGCCGGCTGCTGCCAGGTACACGGTCGTCATAATAATAATAGGAATGGAGAGGGAATAAAATTGCATAGTAATCAAGAGTAAAATGAGCAAGACTACAACGATCGCCAGCTGTCCTAAGTCCTTGAATATGGTTGATTGGTCAGAGGTTTCCCCACCAACCTCCCATTTGTAGCCTTCTGGGAACTTCATTTGCGCCAGCTTACTTTCAACATCAACCATCGCTTCGCTTGCAGTTCGTCCGTTCAAATCGGCTTCCACCGTAATCGTCCGCTCCATATTGTAATGCTTGATTTGCTGAATAGCAAATGACGGTTTAATCTGGACAAGCTGGTTTAATGGAATTTGCTTACCAGCTGCATTAACTACACTTAATTGTTGGAAAAGCTTACTTGGCTCCTCGTCGCTGTGATTCAAATACATTTTAATATCTACCAGACTGTTTCCAGTATCAAATTGGCTGACTTGGGCTCCTTCTTTTAATAGAAGCAGGGTGCGAGTCAAATCTGTGTAGCTTACCAGGTACTGATCCATCGCTTGTTTGTTGACCTCAAGCTCCAATGCATATCGTTCAATTCCTATATCATCCACGATGCCTGTTGTGCCCTCTACTGTCGCGATCTGCTCCTTTGCCTTCTGGGCAAGGGTTTGCAGTTCATTCAGATCCTGACCTGAGATACGAATAGAAACGGGCTTACCCACTGGAATCCCGAGACGAGGAACATACATCGTAACTGTAACTCCAGGGTAGGATTTCTTAACATGTTGTTCCCAAGCATCAACTGTCGTATTGAGATCGAATACGTTTTCTTTGCCGACGACAGCAATCTGCCCCACCGTTTCGTTATAACTAATATTTCCACCCGAACTATTAATGTCACTAAACAGTTGTGGGGCAGTCCCTCCAGCGCTGTAGACGACCTTGGAAGTTTCAGGTTGCTTTTTCACCCAGCCTGCAAGGTCTTTAACGACCTGGTCGGTTTCCGCAATTGAAGTGCCTACAGGCATTTTTACATTTAGTGCAACATGAGGATCTTCCGACTCAGGAAAAAGTTCAACTGAGGTAAAGGGAACTAATCCATAGGCGGCTGTTCCAAGCATGAGTCCGACCATGGCTGTCAACAAGGGACGCTGAATGACCTTAGGCATCAGTTTTTGTGAATAGAGCTTGTTTAAAGAATGAATCTGCTGGCCGAGCAAGCCTGCTGGTTTAGACTTACCCTGAGGGTGACGAGCCTGTCTGCGCTTCTCATACCATTCTCGAAAAATAGGGATGATGGTGAGCGACATGATCATAGAGGCAAGCATGGTCAGGGAGACAATAGCAGGAATAGGTTTAATAAAGGCACCTACATTTCCAGGAAGAAACAACAATGGCGCGAAAGCTGAGATGGTAGCCAGAGTTGCAACCAAAATAGAAAGCATGACCTCTTTGGTACCTTTTACAGCTGCGACTGAGGGTGATTCTCCTAATTCCGTAAGTCTACGCTCAATATTATCATTTACAACTACGGCATCATCCACGAGTATGCCGAGTACGATGATCAGACCGACAACGGAAATCTGATTTAGAGTGATGCCGAACATAGGCAAAAAGATAATGGCAATCGAAACCGAAATAGGAATGGCCAGTGCAACAAATGCAGAGGTGAGCAAATTCAGCCCCAACATACAAACGAGAATAACGGCCGCAATCGCAAGAATCGTTTCACGCTTTAAATCGTCAAAGATATGACTTACCTGATCCTTTTGTGCAAAAAGGGTTTGAAAGTGAACACCTGCGGGAAGTGTTTTCTCCAGTTCTTTGAGCTTGGTATTGACCTTTTCGCTCATAGAAGGGATATCTGTGCCTGTTTCTGCTCCAATACTTAGCGTAATGGCCGGTTTACCCTCTACATAGGCAAAGTATTCTGTATTAGGATGTGCCAGCTCCGTTGTGCCGACATCTCTCAAATATACAGGATTACCTTCTTTGGTGCGTGTCAAAAGGACCTGATTCAATTCATCAGCTTTTTCGGTCTCGCGAACAATAAGTTGATAGGTACGTCCGTTGTATTCAATATTACCAGTAGGAACCCGATCAATTTGAGACTGGATCGCTTGAGCTACTTGTCCCCATGACAGCTGGTATTGCTGAAGCTTCTGGTTGTCAATATGAACACGTACTTCTTGATCAGGGAGACCATTGAATTTGACGCTAGATACGCCAGAAATGGTGTTGAGCTGATCTTTCCAAGTTGTTGTTAAATCATTTAGTTTATACAGTGGTGCGGAAGAGTCAGCTGTTAGGGCATAGGAGCCGATAAAAGAGCTGGTTAGCTTGTCATTTACAACAGGCACTTCAGCGCCTTGAGGAAGATCAGCTTGTGCATCCTGCACTTTTTTACGCATATTATCCCAAACCGTTTGGGGATCAACTCCATTTTTGGATTCGATTAAAATAGAGGAGAATCCGTTACCAGAAGTCGAACTAATCGTTTTAACACCTTCAACTTCCTTAATGCGTTTCTCCAGCTCTTTGGTTACGGTTTGCTCTACTTTTTGTGGTGAAGCACCAGGGTAGACTGTTGTTACCATAGCATTCTGTATGGTGACATCCGGCATTTCCTGCTGTGGTAACTGGAAAAAGCCGAAGATTCCGACCAAAATCAGCATGACAAAAAACAGCAATGTAATTTTTCGTTTTTTTACGATGTACTCAATCATGGGCGTCCGCCTTCCTCCGACTGAATCGCATTTCCATCAAACAGGTTTTCTGCCCCTTTAACGATAATACGTTCGCCTTCACGAAGTCCCGATACGATTTGCAACTGATTATCTACAACCTGATTACCAAGCTCCACAGGGGTTTTAACAGCTTTTCCTTGAATGTCTTTGAAAATAAAAGGCTTGCTTCCCGTGTTAATGACTGCTTCGGCAGGAACGAGAATCCCATTCTTGTCGGTCACCTGTTGAGCAGCTTTAATAACCTGACCGGGTAACCAGTCTCGCTGTGGATTGTTTATAACAATCTCTACGTTAACCCTTCCCGTGTCGGTGCTGGTCGAAGGATAGATGTTAGACACCGTACCTTGACGAGTCTCTTCATAGAGCGCCACTTCTACTTGTTGACCCTTTTTCCAATCCTTAATTTCACTGTCTGGTACAGGAAGCAGTACTTTGAGGCGGTCGATGGAGCCTATGCGATAGACGGCTTGCCCTGACGCGACCAAATCACCTGTATTCACGATTTTGTCTAAGATTACACCGTTCACAGGAGAGATTAGACGTGTACGTGAAAGTGCAAGTTCTGCCTGCCCCTTGGCAACAAGGGCTTTTTCGTAGTTGGCATGGGCTTGTTTTTGGGAAGCTACAGCCTGTTCACTGGCCGCAAGGGCTTTGCTTTTACCTGCAAGCGCATCTTGAAAGGAAGCTTGGGCGGATTGATGATCTTCGGCTGTGGCTCCTTCCAGCAAAAGGGACAGGGATTCCTTGGCTTGTTCCAGGTCTTTCAGGGCTGCGGTAGCATTCAGGCGAGCATTTTCATTATCTGATGCGGTAGCAGCGCCTGCCTCAAACAGCTTCTGTGTACGCTCGCTATCCATCTTGGCCTTGTTATAAGCGCTTTGTGCCTTATCTACAGTAGCTTGCGCTTGTTGTTTCTCTTGAGCACGTGCGCCTTTATTGACCTTGTTAACATTCGCGCGAGCTCCTGTAATGCCGGCATCGGCGGATTGAATCGCGGAGGTAGCAGCCTGTAAATTAGCCTGTGCGTTATCAATACCAGCCTGTGCCTCCAAGATGGAGGCTGTCGCCTGTGCCACCTGAAGCTTGTAGTCAGCGTCATCCAGACTAGCAATAACGGCGCCCTTCTGTACAGCAGTGCCGACAGTGAGATATGCACTGGCTACAGTGCCTCCATTTTGGAAAGCCAGTGTGTTCTCCTCATAAGCCTGAAGAGTGCCTGACAAGTTATAGGCCGTATGAAGTGGCGTGGATTTGACGATTGCGGTGCGCACAACGGTTGGCTGTGCAGATGAACCTAGAGCGGCATCTTTTTTTTCTGTAGAACATCCGGTCATTGCGATGCTCAGGGATAAAGTGAATATGATGATGGCCCGTTGTTTATTCATGATTATCAATCCTTCCGATAGGGTCATAATTGGAGTTGTGAACTAATCAGTATTATTTGAACTAATAAGTTCAAATGTATTATAGTGCGCCGATATTGCATTCGTCAATTCATCGTTTTAGATTTTATGAATTAGTTGACGGGATTTTCGTAACTTTTGCCTATATAATAAGTCTATTAACATAAGAGGATTTTTTTGTTTATTGATAGAGTACACGTGCGGAATAAAACCGTTTGAATACACTGGAGATGGGAGCTATTATCCAAATGTTTTTAAGTAATAAGAAACAGAGTGAAGTGAAAGTAAATGGCAGAGGAATTGCTAAAAGATGGGCCGTGTTAACACTGGCAGGGGTATTATGGGTCGGTCCGGTTGCTGGAACTGGGGCTCTAATCCCCTTGAATGGTTGGATGTCTGCTCCAATCGCAAGTGCAGCCTCTGGTTCAACTGTAAAATTGGGCGAAGAGATCATTACTTCGGGTGCAACATTATTGAAATATCGTTTTAAAGGGTCCAAAGGAACAGCGCTGGCTGATATCATTCGAGTGGACTTACAAAATCCGTATGTCAAGCTGGATGTCATGACGGGGAAGAATGGACAGTTTACGACCCGTCAGAGTACAGGTGGCATGGCAAAAGAGACCGGGGCGGTTGCTGGTGTAAACGGAGATTATTTTAATACCTCCAGCGAGGGAGCGCCGATCGGTGGACAAGTATCCAAGGGTGTGTTGATGTCTACTCCGTCTGATTTAACGGGTATGTATGCCTTTGCTGTAACCAAGGATGGTTCTCCCATGGTGGAGCAGTTTACTTTTGAAGGTACAGTAAAAGCTGGAGATGGGTCGTCCTTCTCTTTGGCGGGGATGAACAAGGCTTCGTATTCGCCTGAGACGAGTGGGGGCGGCTATAGCCACTCTAATGCTATGTATATTTATACATCTGCTTGGAAAGCGATTGAGCGGCCCAAAAACAGTTCGACAACGCCCACCGAGATATTGGTACAAAATGGTGTGGTTACACAAGTCTCCGACAATGCTACGTTGAATATGACCGTTCCGCAGGATGGCTATATTTTACGTACTCATGGTAAAGCCGCTGATTATGCCAAAGCGCATCTGACCGTGGGACAAACCGTAGAAACGAGTTATCATCTTCGTGTTAAATCGACAGGGAGTGAAGTAGATCCTTCTAACCTTCAGATGATGATTGGTGGACATACCATATTAGTAAATGACGGTCAGAAAACCTCTTTTTCTCGAAGCACAACAAGCATAGGCGGGACGCGTGCGCGTACAGCTCTGGGATATTCTCGTGACAAGCGTTACGCTTATGTCATTGCTGTTGAGAAGAATGGGAACAGCGTTGGTGTATCCCTGAGCGAGTTGCAAACGCTGATGAAAGATATTGGCGTCTGGAAGGGTATGAACCTTGACGGGGGCGGCTCTACCACCATGGTGACTCGTGATTTGGGAGATACGACAGCGGGGCTTACGTTCAATACAGAATATGGCACAGAGCAGCGTAGTATTGTAAATGGAGTGGGGGTATATACCAATGCTCCTAAAGGAACGCTCAAAGGCTTCACCATCAAGGGCAATAAAACGCTGCTGATTGGACAAACCGGAAGCTATTCCTTCAAAGGTTATGACAACTACTACAATCCATTCGATACCTCGAAAGTACAAGTGACGTGGAAATCCAGCAATCCGGCTGTTGTGTCAGTGAGCGGCGGCGCTGTAAAGGGAGCCAAACCGGGAACTGCTACTTTAACGGCATCCAGTGGCTCAGCCAGCGCTACAACTAAGGTCACCGTGCTTGGAGCAGATGAAATTTCATCACTCACCGCAGGAAGTGGAACTGGCTCGCTTACCGCTGGAGCTAAAATCGCTGTACCGGTAACGGCAAAGACAAAAGATGGACAGAGTGTCAGCATTACGTCAGATGCGCTCAAATGGGAGTTCATCGGCTTTAAGGGAAGTGTCAAGGACAATCAGCTTACGGTAAATACGGTGGATGCAGGCGTAAAAACGGGCTATGCCATCGGTCGCTATGATGGTTTCAGCGCTGTCGTCTTCCTGTCTGCTGGCGGAGCAAGTACAAACAACTGGGAGAACTTTGAAAATGTTTCGTATCCGGTTGATTTTACTTCGAATGTGGAAGGTGTTACCGGCACAGCGGCTGTTGTACAAGGAGATGGCGACCATGCCAATTCCAAAGTGCTAGAGCTGAACTACGATATGACGAACGGCAGTGGTAAAATGTATGCTTACGCTCAATTGAACGGCACATCCGGGAAAACGCTTGAACAGGCGGCTACTTCCATCTCGATTGATGTCAGAGGGGATAAGAGTCTGAACTGGTTGCGTGCGGAGTTAGAGGATGCTCAAGGCAAAACAGCATATATTGATCTCGCTAAAGTGATCGACTGGAACGGCTGGAAAACCATTAACGCAGATATGAGCGGTTTGAATATTTCGTATCCGGCGAAGCTGAAGCGTCTTTATGTGGTCAATGTGGCTGAGGGTCAGGACGAGCGTGCTAAAACAGGTAATATTGCTTTTGATAATATTTCTTTTAATACACCGGGAACGGTCGGTACAGAAGGACTCAAAAAAGGAACAGCTCAAATGACGATTGGACAAAAATCAATGACGGTGAACGGAACGCCGACCACGATTGATGCCGCTCCGATGACTCGCGATGGTTCAACGTATGTTCCGATCAAGTATGTACTGGACGCATTTGGCGGACAAGCCAAATGGAATGCGGGCGATCAGCGGATCACCATTATGCGCGGCGGTGTGCTGATGGATTTGACCGTAGGGAAAAAAGAAGTTGTTCTGAACGGGAAGCGTCAAAGCACTGATGTTGCACCCATTGTGCTAGGAGGTAGGACTTTAGTCCCATTAAGACTCGTTTCTGAGCAGTTAGGAATGACTGTAAAATGGGAACAAGAAACGAAGACCATCACCCTCCAGTCATGATATGGTATGATATATACTTGAAATGCTAGGATTGGAGTAGAACATTTGTGGACTTTCAAGCCGATATCATAGACCGAGTCATTAAAAATGCCATCCAGGTGATGGAGAACAGCAAATATCAGATGTTCGAAATATTGGACACGGCCCGGACCGAGCTGGTCACGTTAAATCAGGAGCTCCAGAGCGTCTTGAAGGAAACAGCAGAAACGATCGAAAAGGTGGACCAGCTGGAAATGAACTATCGGCGGTCCCGCATTCGGTTGACTGAGGTCAGCCGCGACTTCGTTCGCTATTCGGAAGAGGATATCAAGCAGGCTTATGAGAAGGCAACACAGCTTCAACTTGATGTGATGATTTTCCGCGAGAAGGAAATGTATCTCAAAGCCAGGAGGGATGATCTTCAAAAGCGGGCCAAAAGTGTCGAGGCTTCTGTCGAGCGCGCCGAAACCATCGGTTCGCAGATGGGGGTCGTGCTGGAATATTTGTCGGGTGAATTAGGGCAAGTGACGCGGATCATCGAATCGGCCAAAAACCGGCAGTTTATTGGTCTGAAAATTATTTTGGCTCAGGAAGAGGAGCGCAAGCGTATATCCCGTGAAATTCACGATGGACCTGCGCAGCTCCTTGCGCATCTAGTGCTTAGGACGGAAATTGTGGAAAGAATGATCGCCAAGCAGGAATTTAAGATGGTTCAGGACGAAATAGTAGACTTGAAGAAACAGGTTCGCTCCAGTCTTGAGGAAATGCGAAAGGTCATTTTCAATTTGCGTCCTATGGCCCTGGATGACCTGGGACTTATTCCGACGCTCCGGAAATATGTGCAGGATTTTGAAGAAAAAACGAAAATTAGATCGCTTTTTGAAACAAGGGGCAAGGAACACCGTCTCTCTTCCGCGATGGAAGCAGCCATTTACCGTCTGATCCAGGAAGCTTTGACCAACGCTGCCAAGCATGCTTATCCTACCTATGTGCTTGTTGAGATTACCTATCAGGCGCAGCTTGTAAAAATCGTGGTGCAGGATAATGGTTTGGGCTTTAAGCCAGAGCTTTTTCAGCAAAAAAGCAAAGATCATGGGCATTTTGGTCTGATTGGTATGCGGGAAAGGGTTGAACTGCTCGAGGGGAGAATGGAGATCGAATCAGCTGAGAATCAAGGCACCAAGATAGTGATTCATATCCCAACCAACGTGGAAAAGGGAAAGGAGTAACAACATGGAAAATCAGGAAATTAGCAATGCACCCATTAAAGTTCTCTTAGCGGACGATCATCAGTTGTTCCGTGAAGGACTTAAACGTATTTTGAATATGGAGGACGACATTGAGGTCATCGGAGAATGTGGCGATGGTATTCAAGTGTTGGAATTCTGTAACGTAGAGAAACCAGATATTGTTCTGATGGACATTAATATGCCAATTGAAAATGGTGTAGAGGCAACCGAAAAACTGCGTGAGATGTTCCCGGATGTCAAAGTTATCATTTTATCCATTCATGATGATGAAAGCTATGTATTCGAGACATTGCGCAAGGGAGCCAATGGCTATCTATTAAAAGATATGGAGGCCGAGTCCCTCATTAATGCAATTCGTTCGGTTCATGAAGGATATGCGTTTATCCATCCGAAGGTAACGGGTAAGCTCATTCAGCAGCTTCGCCGTATGACCTACCTGAATGAAACAGGGGCTATGGCTGAAGGTCATACGAAGGAAGCCGGCGTGAAGTTTGTCGCAGGTGAAAATAATCCATTGACCCGTCGTGAAGCTGAAGTGCTGCGTCTGATGGCTGAAGGTAAGAGCAACAAGATGATCGGTGAATATTTATTCATTAGTGAGAAAACGGTCAAAAACCATGTCAGCAGCATTCTGCAAAAAATGGAAGTTGATGACCGTACACAAGCAGTTATTAACTCAATTAAATATGGATGGGTTACGCTGTAAAGTGTAGTCTTTCCATGCATTAGACGATGCAGCTGCTAATAGATATGAATGCTGTACCGCCTTTCTTTGGGAGCGATATGTCCGCTCATACGGAAACCCAGTACATAACCGTGACACCTCTTCCTGTTATACGGCATATATTGTCGCTATAGGAGGAGGTGGAACCCTCGTGACGGCTCACTTGGTTTGGATATTGCTTATATACGGTGTGGGAGCCGCAGTCGTTCATCTTATGTATATACGACAGGCGGTTCAGGCTTATCACAATGGTGAAGATTCACGCACAATATCTCCAGGTCATCGCGCGACTCGCTATATTGTGATTACGTCCAATGACGGAGATCGTGTGGAATGGGTGATGCGTTCGCTGAACATACTTGCCTGGCTACACCGGAGGCCGCTACATGTGACGGTACTGGATGATGAATCTATGGACGATACGCTACCGATTCTGACACGGCTACTACGCTATAGTCATATGGATGTTTCAGTCATTTCAAGTCGTTTTTCACCGGGGAACCCGGTCTTACCGAAGTCAGGCGGTGAAAAGCAGGTTGTTATTGATCTTAGAACGGTCAAGTCGCTGGCGGACGCCCCATTTGTTCCTTAGCGATAGGGGATTGTGGACATCGTGGTTAAAATCGGATATAAATGTTTTAAAACAGTTGCATAGGCAAGACGACAGGGATTTCGTTGAGATCTACTTGATGTGAAGCACACTTCAGGCTATTAGCCATAGGAGTGTGCTTTTTTGCTGTTCTCTGGGGTAACAAGAACCGCAAAAATCATGAATGGGAGGAGCAGGGGAAGGTGAAGATTTCAGTATATGCAGTGAGGTATAAAGGGAATTGGACTCTCCGATTATCTGTGGATATTCGAGTAGATATGACATGGTGGATGAATCAAGATGAGGGACAGGAGAATGTTGTCGAAAGATGGGTGTTATTAGGAGATGAGCTTCCCTTGTCCTGGGGGACAAAGTTGTGCGAAACATTTAAGGAATTGGCAGATATGGAGCGATGGGGAAAAGGGCAGTGGTGGGCTTATATTCTCGCACAGCTAAAAAGTGAACTGGCTCTTGAGCCTTTTGATCGAGAACGAATTTTATCTGGAGGAGTAGAAAATATATGCATTTGGGATCATGTACAAGGGGGGACTTCCTGCACAAAAGGTGGGGATGAGGGACGGGAAACAGACGGAGTTTTACGTTCTATTCAAAAAAGGAGTCTCATCACGGGAATTGATGGATTGGATAGGGAGTGTTTAACACGACAAGCGAATGAACTGGCTAATTTGTTGTCAGGACGCCAGTTACTCGTTCCGGAAGTCGAAGCGCTGCTGGCAGAGGCAGCGCCAGGTTTGGAGCATACTTGGCGATCCGCTGCACAACTTGCATATCTGCAAGGCCGACTCTGCTTTGCTGCTGGTCTCGCTCCAGCACCACGTACGCGCTGGTCTGCCGCGCGTACGCATGAACTTCGCTGCAATCGTTGTGGCAGCGGGATAGTGCACCGCACGAGCTGCGCATCGTGCG
>RCUF01000319.1_pt1 | contig 18608 bp, 18 predicted proteins | sample 2166311 | NCBI WGS metagenome assembly RCUF01 (sample SAMN09932608, study PRJNA488358) | compost metagenome | feature: garden; material: soil; isolation source: compost soil in 4-hydroxybenzonitrile-enriched culture | place: Germany: Experimental Botanical Garden Goettingen | collected 2016-01-27
ACAGCATTTTAGGAGGACATCAGCCGTTTACGGCACTTGATGGAGCTTATGCTACTTACTTAAGCAGTTGCCCATCCGCGTCATGACCGCTAAACTAAATAATATATGTTGAGTTAAGGAGCTAGTAGCATGAACGATCAAATAACCCGCTTGGAGCAAGCAAGGGAATATTTGCAAAAATATTACGGTTACCCGGACTTTCGTGAAGGGCAACGAAAAATCGTGGAAAGTATGTTAACCGGAGGCGATACGCTGGGTATTATGCCGACGGGGGGCGGGAAATCGATCTGTTATCAGATTCCTGCACTAATTTTTTCTGGACTGACGCTTGTTATTTCACCGCTTATTTCACTGATGAAGGATCAGGTGGATGGGCTTCTTACGATGGGGATCTCAGCGGCTTATATTAATAGCACATTGTCTGGAAAAGAAGTGAATGAACGCATTCGAGCAGCCAAGAGAGGGGAGCTAAAGTTATTGTATGTTGCCCCCGAGCGGCTGGAGCTCGATTGGTTCCGCGAGGAAATGAACAGCCTTGAAATCTCCTGCGTCGCCGTAGACGAAGCGCACTGTGTGTCGCAATGGGGTCATGATTTTCGGACAAGTTATCTTGCGGTATATCCATTCGTAAACGGCCTGCCAAAACGACCGATCGTTGCTGCCTTTACGGCAACGGCAACGCCAGAGGTTATGGATGATATGATCTCGTTGCTGCGGTTGAACAAGCCATCTGTCTTCGTTACAGGTCTTGGACGAGATAACCTGGCCATGTCTGTGCTTCGCGGTGAAAACAAACGTGAATATGTGTTGAAATATGCAATGGAGCATTCGCATCAGCCGGGCATTGTGTATGCTGCGACTCGTAAAGAGGTCGATGATCTGTATGAACGACTTCGGGATTCAGGTATTCCGGCGGGACGTTATCATGCAGGCTTGTCAGACCGTGAGCGTGAGCAGAGCCAGGAAGCGTTCCTTTACGATGATATTCGCGTGATGGTGGCAACGAACGCTTTTGGCATGGGGATCGATAAGTCAAACGTTCGATACGTCATCCATTTTAATATGCCGAAAAATATGGAGGCTTACGTACAGGAGGCAGGCCGTGCAGGACGGGACGGTGAGCCGAGCGAGTGTATCCTGCTTTTTAGTCCTCAGGACATCATGACCCAGAAATTTCTGATCGAGCAGAATCCGCAGGATCAGGATCGCAAGCGGAATGAATACCGCAAGCTTCAGCAGATGATAGAGTACTGCTATTCTACGCAGTGTCTCCGTTGGGCCATGCTTGACTATTTTGGCGAGGCTCATGATCATAAGCCCTGTGGCACATGCAGCTCTTGCACGGATGAGCGTGAACTGGTAGATATGACTAGAGATGCCCAGATTGTTTTTTCTTGTATCCATCGGATGCGGGAGCGTTTTGGCGTGTCATTAGTATCATCTGTACTTAAAGGCTCAAAAAACAAAAAGGTACTTCAGTACAATTTCGATCATTTGCCAACCTACGGTATGATGCGAGAGCGTACGGAAAAGGAAATTTCGGAGTTAATCAATACGTTTATTGCGGAGGGATATCTGGCTCTGTCTGAAGGACAGTATCCCATTGTCCGTCTTCAAACGCTTGCGGGAGACGTATTAAAAGGCCAGCAACAGGTTATGATGCGCGCACCGGAACCTTCTCATTCCAGTGGAGTGGAATCCTCATATAGCAGACGCAGAAGATCAGCATATGACGAGAGTCCGTCGGCCGTTAACGAGACGGTGTTTGAGCAGCTTCGTCTGATTCGCCGCGAATTGGCAGAGAAGGAGCATGTTCCTTCCTACATTATTTTCAATGATGCCACACTGCGTGAAATGAGCGTAGTTTGCCCGACCCGTGAAGCGGATATGCTGAAAATCAAAGGTGTCGGCGAAATGAAGTTCCGTAAATACGGCACAGTTTTTCTCGATTTTTTTCAAAATATGGAGTAGGGTTGTGAACGATGAAAGTTATTGTAGCTACATTAAATGCGAAATATATTCATACTTCTTTGGCGCTGCGGCTGCTTAAGGCATACAGCGGTCAAGAATTTGATATCGATATGGCGGAATATACCATCAAAGACCCTGTGTTGAATATTGTATCTGATTTGTTCAAGCGTAAGCCGGATGTTATAGGTTTTTCCTGTTACATTTGGAACATGGAAGAGACGATTAAAGTTGTGAATATGCTGAAAAAAATAATGCCCGAAACAGCAATCGTGCTCGGCGGGCCGGAAGTGTCCTATGATACTGCATACTGGATGGATCGAATCAAAAATGTTGATTTTATCGTCATGGGAGATGGGGAAGAGACCTTTCATCACTTGCTGCAGGAGTTGTCCGGCGACCGCAAGTTTCATTATGTATTCGGGGCAGCTTATCGTCGTGGGGATGAGGTGGTCATTAATCCGCCAAGACCCAAGTCGGACCTTAACAGTCTTCCGTCACCGCATCGTTTCCCCGAGGACTTACCGAATCTCGGCAAAAGAATCATATACTTTGAGACAAGCCGCGGCTGTCCTTTCAATTGTCAATTCTGTCTGTCCAGTATTGAGGTAGGTGTCCGTTACTATGATATTGAACGGGTGAAATCCGATATCACATATCTCATCGATAACGGGGCAAAAACGATAAAATTTTTGGACCGTACATTTAATATTAACCGCAGCTATGCGATGGAAATGTTTGAATTTCTAATACAGAATCATCGCGGCTGTGTATTTCAATTTGAAATCACCGCAGATATTATGCGGCCTGAAGTACTGGATTATTTGGCTGAGAACGCGCCACCAGGCATTTTTCGGTTTGAGATCGGAGTGCAGTCTACGAATGATCCAACGAACGAACTGGTCAAACGTCGTCAGAACTTTACGAAGCTGACCCGTACAGTAATGAAGATTAAGGATAGCGGTAAAATCGATCAGCATTTGGATCTCATTGCCGGTCTTCCTGAAGAGGATTATGCTACTTTTCGGAAAACCTTTAATGACGTGTTTGCCATGAGACCTGAGGAATTGCAGCTAGGGTTCCTGAAAATGCTTCGTGGTACAGGGCTTCGGAACGAGGCGGCGAAGTACAATTATATTTATATGGATAATGCCCCGTATGAAATTCTGGGAAATGATGTGATGTCCTTTTCGGATATTGTGCGGTTGAAACGTCTTGAGGATGTGCTTGAAAAGTATTGGAATGACCATCGGATGGACCATACCGTCGAGTATTTGATTACATCGGAATTTGACTCCCCATTTGATTTCTTTCAAGAGTTCGGGGATTTCTGGGAAGAGAGAGGCTGGCAGCGTATTGGGCATCAGCTGGAGGATTTATTCACGCGTCTGAATGACTTTTTGTCTGAACGCGGACTACAGAACCCGGACATTGTGCTTGGACTTATGAAGCTGGATTATTTCCTTGGTCACAAGTACAAGCCACGCAAAGTTTGGTGGGAGGAGAGAATGAGCAAGGATCGGCGTAATTTTTACGTTAAAGGGCTGGCAGACGGTGAGCTTGCCTTGCCCTCATACTCTAATCTAGATGAGCGGGAGCTCCAAAAATTTGCCGTGGTAGAGGAGATTCCATTTACACTGGGTGAAGGTCGGGAACTCAAGCTGAATCATTCATTGCTAGTTGTGTTATATCAGCAGGAAGAGGATGAACGTCCAAGCTACTACTCTATACCCCTGCCAATTAAGGGAGATGCCGTTCTAACCAATTAATTGCATCGAGGGTAACCTCATCCCGATTAATTTCATTCAGCATTTCATGTCTTCCCTCTGGATACAGCTTGATTTCGACATCACAGAGTCCAAGCTTTTTATACCGAAGAATCAAACGGCGCACACCATCTCCGTACAATCCGACAGGATCGCTAGCTCCGGAAAAAACGTAGACAGGCTTATCCTTCGGGATTTGCCGCATTTTGTCAGGCCGATGGATTTCTTGCAACAGACTAAAAAATTGCTGGAAAAAGCCCGCACTGCACAGGAAGCCGCAGTGTGGGTCTTTTACATACTTATCGACTTCTTCCTGATCCCTGGAGAGCCAATCAAAGGGAGTATGAACCGGAAGAAACCTTTTGTTGAAATTGCCGAATGTAATGGCGTTCAGCAGCAGGCTGCGATGTTCCTCACCCTGAAGTCTGATTTGAAGACGGGCGATCCCTTCACCGATGGATAGCAACGGCCGAGGCCCGTTCGTCCCACTCAGTATAAAGCCTGTGTATAGCTCAGGACGGGAATACATTACTTTTTGAGTTAAAAAGGAGCCCATACTGTGACCCATCAGGAAGAGTGGAAGTTCAGAGTGCTTATCATGAATCATTTCTCCAAGTGTAATAACATCCCTTACCATTCCGTTTAGCCCGTCTTTTCCAGGCCAGCCAAGCTCCTCTTGACTTCCTGCTGTTTTACCGTGGCCTCGATGATCATTGGCATAGACGATGTACCCTGATTGGATCAGAAATTCAGCGAAACGTTCATAGCGCTTTGCCGTTTCCGTCATTCCGTGCGCGATTTGTACGATGCCGCGTAAGGGCAGGGAGTCATCAGAAGGGTACCAGTGATATACAAATACATGATGCCCTGAATCATTTTGAAATGTAAAAGTAAGCTCCTGCAAGCTTCGGCACTTCCTTTCTCCAGATGGTCTGACTACACGGGTTCCTTTTTTTAACACAGCATTGTAAAATCGCTTCTTACACTAAATGGAGAGGTTCAAAAAATTCGATGCGTTCGCCGTCAGGACCGTTAAAGAAGAAGAAACGGCCGCCTGTAGCTAAAGAAAGAATTTCAGGACTTAGTCCGGATAATCCAAGATCAGCGATTCGTGCATATTCTTTTTCAATTCCACTTACAGTGAAGGCGATGTGATGAACTCGACCTTCTTTAGCCAAATCAGAGGCTTTTGCTTTCCATATTAGTTCAACTTCCACAGATTCTTGTCCGGGAAAAGTTAAAAAAGCGAGGCGAATATCTTCTCCAACCTCACCAATGGTATGCAAATGCCGGAGTCCAATGACCCGTTCATAAAACTCTATCGAATCCTCCAGTGCAGTTACATATATGCCTACATGCTCAATTTTAGTAATCGCCATTAGTTTTACCTCTCTTTACCTGAATGAAATTTATAATTGATCATTATTTCTTCTCAATCGCTATCAAGTATGGTGCTTCGGGCTTTTGCAGCTGTCTGTATATGAGAGCCTGTCCGAGTGTTGAGGGTAGGGCAGCAGCCCAGGCTTCGACAGCAGATGCTTCAGAGTCCCCTCCTGAATGGCCCGGATAGAGCACCGCAGTTACAATTCCACGGGGGCGAAGCAATGTAATCGCACTATGAAGAGCGACAAGCGTGCTGTCAGTTTGAGTGATGAGCGAATGGTCAGCTCCCTCTGAAGGAAGGTAACCGAGATTGAACATAATTGCGCCAACCTTGCCTTTAAGCTCTGATGGTATCGCTTCTTCCATCTCGGAGTGACTTTGCTCTAACAGAGTAACACAGGCCAAATGGACAGTTTGCTTCTCTGTTTTGCCCTCAATCTGATTTTCCATTTCTCTGTCAAGTCTGGATCTGGTTAATTCCAGTGCTTTCCTTTGGATGTCAAAGGCATATACATGACCGCGACGCCCACAGGTTTTGGCGAGAAACAGCGTATCGGCTCCGGTTCCTGCAGTAGCATCAATCGCAATATCACCGGGCTGTAATCTTTCGCTTATTAATTTATGTGCAAAGCTGAGCACAGAGGGAAATCCCATATTAAAAAGCCCTCCAATACTTTCCTTGCCACGTATCTCGACGTTTCAGCTCATCGTCGATTGCATTCAGCACTTCCCATTTTTTCAAGCTCCACAACGGTCCGATCAGAAGGTCGCGTGGGGCGTCTCCAGTCAGACGGTGTACGATCATTTCTGGCGGCAGGAATTCAAGGGTATCAACGATGAGCTTCACGTATTCGTCCTTCTCCAGAAATCTCAGGAGACCGGCCTCGTACTGCTTCACCATCGGTGTTTTGCGCATGAGGTGAAGCAGGTGGATTTTGATGCCTTGTACATCCATGTTGGCCACAGCTCGACCTGTATCTAGCATCATCTCATGAGTTTCTTGAGGCAACCCGTAAATGATGTGGGTACACACTCGAATATTGCGTTTGCGCAGCTTTTCAACTGCATCCAGATAACATTTCGAATCATGTGCTCGGTTAATGAGCTCTGATGTAGATTCATGAATCGTTTGCAGGCCCATTTCTACCCATAAGTAAGTTCGTTCATTTAATTCTGCCAAATAATCAATGACGTCATCCGGCAAGCAATCCGGTCTTGTCGCTATCGAAAGACCAACCACACCTGGTTGCTCGAGAATGGCTTCATAATATTCACGAAGCGTTTCCACCGGAGCATAAGTATTCGTATAAGCTTGAAAATAGCCGATGTATTTAGCATGAGGCCATTTTAGATGCTGTCTGTCACGGATTGTATTGAATTGGGTGATGAGGTCATCGCGGCGACTGCCTGCAAAGTCACCTGATCCGCGTGCGCTGCAGAAGGTACATCCCCCCTTCGCGATGGAGCCATCCCTATTGGGACAAGTAAAGCCGGCATCAAGCATTACTTTAAACACCTTGTCTCCAAATTCGCGGCGCATTTCCGTGTTCCATGTATGAAATCTTTTATCACTCCAAAGTTTGGGGCTATTTGTTAGTTGTGTATTCATTTGGGCTCCTTCTGTTCATTTAACTAATGTTCAATAAATGTTCATAAAAATTTAAATGATTTGATAAGCAACTGTTTCATGCATATTCTCTTGAATTATTGTATCAAAAATCATTAAAAAAGGGGAATTTAAGCTGGCTTGTTTCTTGCGAATAATGACAAATTATGTTATTTTGAGAGTGATTAAATTCGTTGGACCCCAATTCCAATATAGATCGAAGAAGGAATCTTTTGACCGTCTCCCCGGCGGCAGGGATTCCTTTTTCATTGTTTCTCTTTACATTTAAGTCGAACTTCGGCACAATATTTCAGTGAATATGATAGTGGAGGAATGACATGCGTTTACGCGGCAGAAAAGGAATCAGGGAGAATCTGGAGCAACAGCAGGATCTTGTTGTGCTGGATCCACGGGAATATAAAGGACGCTGGTCTGAAGTGTTTGGCAACGACCATCCAATCCATGTAGAGCTTGGTATGGGCAAGGGGAAATTTATTAGCGGGATGAGCGTGAAATATCCGGAGTCGAATTTTGTAGGCATGGATATGTACGATGAGTTGATTCGTCGTGCGAGTGAGAAGGTTCGTAATCATTGGCAGGAGCAGTATCAGACGGAGCCTGAAAGTGTTCGTTTGGCGTTAGGGAATATTGAGTCCATTGAGGAATTTTTCGCCCCAGGTGAAATACAGCGGATATATTTAAATTTTAGCGATCCTTGGCCAAAAAAGAAGCACGGGCGTAGAAGGCTGACTCATCCAAGATTTTTAGAAAAATATTGCACATTGCTTAACGATGAAGGTGAGATTCATTTTAAGACAGATTCACGGGATTTATTCCAGTTTTCATTGAATGCTTTTGCTGCTAGTGCACTGCAAATGAGAAATATTTCGCTTAGCTTGCATGGAGAAGGTATTAATGAGGAGCATGTCATGACGGAATACGAGACTAAGTTCGTTGGGCAAGGCATGCCGATTTATCGTTGTGAGGTCGTGATTGGCGAGTCTGCACTAAAACGTTATCATGAACACAAAATGGACGAATTTTAATTGAATCAGGGCCCATCCGCAAAGGGAATGAAGACCTTTGACAGATGGGCCCTTATTAATTTGTGCTGCACGCTATGATCACAGGTTAGCTTGATATTTTGTTATTCTCAAGAATGTCCATAATAGCCTGAGCGCTTTGTAACGGATAGTAGCTTGCGATTTGATCCAGCACTTTCTCTCTTGTACGGGCAACGTCCTCATAATTATCGGTCAACCGCCCAATCCATGTTGAAATATCGTCCAGAGAGCTAATGGGGGTCCCCCAGCCCTGGGAAGTGAAATAATGAGAATTTTCCTCTTCCTGACCTGGTAAAGGCTTATGAAACAACATCGGGATTGCTTTTGCCAAACCCTCTGTACAGGTCATGCCGCCCGGTTTCGTAATTAGGAGATCGGATACTTCCATCAGTTTATCAATCTCTTTGGTAAAGCCGAGAAGATGGATATTGGGATGGATATATTTTGGATCTTTTTTCATTTTCTCAAGCGACTTCTCATTGCTGCCCAGACAGAATATAACCTGTACTTTATCGCTATATGAGGCGAGCAGGGAATTAACAGCCTCGTCCTTCATAAATCCCCAGCCACCGCCCATCACGAGTACGGTAGGCATATTATACAGACCAAATTGATCTCGAATTTCTTCTTTGCTATGTCGTTTCCAAAAATTAGGATGTACTGGAATTCCGGTAATTCGTATTTTGGACTCTTCTACGCCTCGATCAAGCAAAATATGTTTGACTTGAAGAGTAGACACCAGATAGCAGTTAACTTCCTCACTAATCCATGTTCCATGAGCATCGTAATCAGTAATCACAGTGCATAGAGGCACGTCAAGTCCCAACCGCTTCATGCGCGATATTATAGCGCCCGGTATAGGATGGGTACATACGATAACATCTGGATGAAGTTGAGTGATGATTTCAATTGTACGCGTATAAAATATCCGATGAAGAGCCAGCGTCGTAAATCGGTTTAGAGATTTCTTATAATTGCTTCGATACATCATGCGTACAAGTCGAGGCTGTGAGGATACCGTTTTTTTATAGGCGGTAATAATCAATGGGGCAACTCTTGGATTTAGAAAGCTGCCAAGTTCTATGACCTTTGTTTGGATATGTGGTGCCATTTTGCGTAAACTGCTGGAGAGCGCGTAAGCCGCCTGTGTATGTCCGGCTCCAAACCCCTCAGATAAAAGCAAGACCCTTTGTTTTTGCACGTTAGTTTCACCTTTTCCTGCAAGGTTTTCCTAAGTCTACAATATCCCCTTTACGACCATAATGCAACCGTGGCACATGCCACAGAAGATCCGATGATAGCGCCTGCAAGAGTGTCCGAAGGATAGTGCAAACCTAAGTAGATACGGGATACAGCTACCAGCAGGGCAATAGGGGCCAAAATAATGGCAAGCAACGGCTGTGTCATCATGAATGGCACGGTGACGGAGAAAATAGCTGTAGTATGTCCTGATGGAAAAGAATGATCCGTTAACGGATTACGAAAAGTGTTGGTTCCAGGTAACGTTAAGTACGGGCGAAGACGTGGATAAGCTTTTTTAGCAGCTGCTACCGGGATATGACTAAGGGCGAGTGCTACACCGGCCTGAAGACCAGCTCTGCTCCATGGCTGTGGCGTAATAAACCACATAAAAAGGCAAAAAATTATGGTAAACCATGCTCCACCTAAATGTGTCAAATGATATAACCAAAAATTAAGAGAGCTTCGATGCAAGCGGCCGTTGATTCCCATAAAAATCTGCTGATCTAAAGCTACAAGTTTCCGAAAAAAACGAATCATGAGATCCCTCCGCGCTTGGTTTGGCCGCGAGTTACGGCCTAAATCTGCCTGTATATAGACTTACCGCTAATAAATAGCATGGCATTTTCAGGTTAGACTAATCATATTTTGATTCTATGGTCATTTCAAGAACTGTGGCTTATTTTTTTATTTTCCACAAAGGATGATTCAAATGATAGCAAAAAAGTTTTAAAAAAAATAAGTATTTAAGTAAACTTTTTTGTGCTGATTTTCGTTTATTTATTTATGGAGTGTAAAAATTATTTTGAAATGGGGGATAAAAAAGAGAGGGAATTGAAATAAAAAGTGTAAAAAATGATGAAAATAAGAACTAGCCGCACTGAAAGTAGGATGCGGTGGTGTCGTATGCAGATATAGAGTGTGTTGGGGCGTATTTGCGTCACGCTGGCTTTAAAGCGGTTTTGACAAATCAGTGAAAGTCGTGGAAAATCGTAATGCATGTAAAAAGAAAAGAATGCTTTCGAAAATTTTGAAAAAAAGGGTCAATAAAAAAACTCCAATCTTTTATAAAAACAAAACGTAAAAAGAGAAATGGAGTTAAAAGGGGGTAACACATAGTATGTTCGATGTAATTTTGATATCATTGCAAGTTGTGCTTGGTATCATTGGATTGTATCAGTTCGGTCTGTCGCTGTTTGGAATGTACAAGAAAAATAACAAGAAGCATTTTGCTCCGGAAAAATCATTTGCTGTACTGGTAGCTGCGCACAATGAGGAAAAAGTTGTTGGTGCCTTGATGGAAAATCTGGCGCACCTCGAATATCCGAAAGAGCTTTACGATGTATTCGTAATTTGTGATAACTGTACAGATGGTACAGCAGATATTGTTCGTGCCCACGGAATGAATGCTTGCGTGCGTACCAATCCGAATTTAAGAGGTAAGGGCTACGCGATTGAGTGGATGCTGAAGCAATTGTGGAAGATGCCTCGTCAATACGATGCTGTCGTTATGTTCGATGCTGATAACTTGGCTCATCCTGATTTCTTGAAGGAAATGAACAACGATCTATGCTCAGGATCACGTGTTATTCAAGGCTATATCGATACGAAGAACCCTGAGGATTCGTGGATCACTGCTTCGTATGGTATTTCTTACTGGTATTGCAACCGTCTCTGGCAGCTGTCCCGTCACAACCTGAAATTGGCTAACTTTCTTGGTGGAACAGGCATGTGCTTTGAGACAGAGCTTCTCAAAGAAATCGGTTGGGGTGCGACAAGTCTGGTAGAAGATCTGGAGTTCACCATGCGTTGCGTAGAACGGGGAGTTTATCCTGCGTTTAACTATGATGCTAAACTGTTCGATGAAAAGCCCCTTACGTTCGCAGCCTCAGCACGTCAGCGTCTACGCTGGATGCAAGGGCACTTCACAGTAGCTCGCCGTTATTTTTTTCCGCTGCTGTGGAAGAGTATTAAAGAGCGTAGTCTAGTTAAGCTGGATATGGCTTTGTATGGGGTCAATGTTTACATCGTCCTTATTACGTTTTTGCTGACGGCTCTGATTTGGGTCGATCAAGCACTGCTTGGCGGACCGAATTTTTCAACGCTGTATGCCTATTTCCCATTGTGGGTATCCTTTGTGGCAATCGCAGCGAATGTATTCACTTTCTTGGCAGCTATGGCGTTGGAAAAGGTTAAATTCAAGAAGGTTTATGCTTATCTTATTTTCTTTCCGATCTACCTTATTTCATGGTGGCCAATTACGTTCTATGCGTTCTTCACTCAGAACAACAAGCAGTGGAGTCATACACAGCATACTCGTGTAGTTCGTTTGGAAGAAGTGCAAAGCAAGCAAGGATAGAAACCAAGTGAAAATATTTAAATATATTCACCATGATTTCTTGACACGCTTAGTGTTGATGTGATATATTACCTGAGTATTGCAGTATGAAGTTTGGATTGCAAGCAGAGGCGCTGGCTTCTCACCTGTCCAACCATAGCGTTGGCTGGTTTTGATCCGATGATTTATGAATGGTATGTTCATGATGAATTGATGATCAATCGGGATGCGGGTGTTAGCCTGCATCCCTTTTTATTTGAACTATGTTGGTCTGGTCGTATGATACAAGATTATTTGGAGGTGGAGGATTATCAGTAAGGAACACATGATCAATGATGAGATACGGGCTAAAGAGGTTCGTTTGGTTGGCGCTGAAGGTGAACAAATCGGAATTACACCGATTCGTGAGGCATTACAAATGGCAATCGATCTGAATTTGGATTTGGTTAACGTGGCTCCGACAGCTAAACCGCCGGTATGCCGTATTATGGATTACGGTAAATTCCGTTACGAACAGCAGAAGAAAGAAAAAGAAGCCCGTAAGAATCAAAAGATAGTGGATATTAAAGAAGTTTGGTTCCGTGCGAATATCGAAGAACATGACTACCAAACGAAATTTCGTAATGTGGTCAAATTTCTTAAAGACGGCGATAAGGTAAAATGTTCTGTCCGCTTCCGCGGTCGTGAAATTACCCATGCCGATATCGGTAAAAAAATCCTGGACCGCGTCAAAGACGAGGTTGCAGATATTTCAACCGTAGAGCGTATTCCTAAATTGGAAGGACGCAGCATGATTATGATTTTGGCACCTAAAAACTAATCACAGCTTATACAAATTTTGAGGGGGAAGTACCATGCCTAAAATGAAAACCCATAGCAGTCTGAAAGACCGCTTCAAAATTACCGGATCTGGTAAAGTAAGACGTTACAAAGCGAATCGCAATCACTTGCTGTCCCATAAGTCCAAACGTGCTAAACGTGTATTGGCTAACAGCCCTGTGGCATATTCCGGTGACGTTAACCGTTTGAAACAGCAACTCGCTAATTTGAAGTAATTATACACAACTTATTGGGAGGTATTTAATATGGCAAGAGTAAAAGGCGGATTCGTTGTTCGTCGTCGTCATAAAAAAGTATTGAAACTGGCTAAAGGTTATTTTGGTTCTAAACACCGTATTTTCAAAACAGCTAACGAGCAAGTAATGAAATCCTTGCTTTACGCATACCGTGATCGTCGTACGAAAAAACGTGATTTCCGCAGATTGTGGATCGTTCGTATCAACGCTGCTGCGCGTTTGAACGGCTTGTCCTATAGCAAATTGATGCATGGCTTGAAATTGGCTGAGGTTAACATCAACCGTAAAATGCTTGCTGATCTTGCAGTTAACGACATCAACGCGTTTAACTCCTTGGCTAACGTAGCTAAAGAGAAAATCAACGCTTAATTTTACAGCAGTATAAGATTAAATAGGAAGCAGTAGCTAGAGGGCACAACTCTCAAGCTACTGCTTTTCTTTATTTTATTTTTTGTAACAATTTGATTATAATTCCTTTAATGGAGGTTTTATTTTACAAAATGAAAACGGAGTGAATAATGTGCATTTAACAGAGGGGGGAAGAAATGAAACTGCTGAAGCCTTTTTTTCTAGTAACCGACATTGGATTTATTATTTACTGGATAGTTACATTTTTTCATATTATTCCAGATAGTGCAGCATTTAAGGATTACACCAATCCTATAATGATTGCTTGGAACTGGTCGTTTTTTCCTCTTGATATTTTAATCTCGATTACAGGGCTGAGCAGTTTATTTTTATATAGACAGAAGCGAGAAATATGGAGAGGGTTTGCTCTGATTTCACTTGTACTTACTTTCTGTTCAGGATTACAGGCAATAGCTTTCTGGGCTTATTATAAAGATTTTGATATCTACTGGTGGGGGTTTAATGGATATTTACTAATCTATCCGTTATTTTTCATCAAGGGAGTTATGATTCCTAAGAAAGTGTGAAAGACGAGGAATGAAGAGTTTTCAAAAATAGGAGGCTTTCCCAAATTGTTGGTGTCTATTCAACATGAACATAGCCATGAGCAATAAACTTTTTCCATAAAAGTTTATTGCTTAAAAACAGGTAAGCGCTTAACATCACATGGTGCGAACATTGTATGATATTTATGACGAAAGTAAGCGTTTTAATACATAAAAATACGAAAATTATTTGACCGGAGGTCATTAATAGTATGGATTTTACTATCATGTATCATGTATAATTTCTTTTGTAAATGTCCATGCAGGACGTACAAAAAAAAGGGGGAAATAATCGTCTATGAAGAAAACTTTGAAGTTATCTCTAGTTATGCTGCTCGCTTTTACTATGATTTTGGCGGGTTGTGGAAACAACAAGCCTGCTAACAACTCAGGCTCTTCTACTGAGGGTGGAAATACGGAAGCAAGTAGTGGAGACAATACTGCATCAACAAAATCTAATGCAAAAATCGGCTTGGTAACTGACATTGGTGGAGTTAATGATAAATCTTTTAACCAATCAGCTTGGGAAGCACTTGAGGCACTAAATAGTGAGTCAGGCATTGAACACAAGTATTTGCAAAGCGGAAGCAGTGCAGATTATATTCCGAATTTGAACCAATTTGTACAAAGTGGATATGATCTGACTTGGGCGATCGGTTTTGATCTGGGTGATGCAACTAAGCAGGTTGCTGATGCTAATCCGAATGCTAAGCTTGCTATTATCGATAGTGTTGTGGATGCACCGAACGTTCAATCTGTAACGTTTGCTGAAAATGAAGGCTCTTTCCTCGTGGGTGTAGTAGCCGGGTTAACAACAAAGACGAATAAAATCGGCTTTATTGGCGGTGCAGAAAGTCCCGTAATCAAACGTTTTGAAGTTGGCTTCATTGCTGGCGTTAAGGCAGCAAATCCTGATGCGACTGTAACACCAACATATGCTGGTGCATACGACAAGCCTGATACTGGTAAATCATTGGCTAGCCAATTGTATGACAGCGGCGCAGATATTATTTTCCCTGCTGCTGGACAAACAGGTAACGGGGTATTTAACGAAGCTACTGCCAGAAATAAAGCAGGCGGAGCTACTAAGGTATGGGTTATTGGCGTAGATAAAGACCAATCACTGGAATTTGGTGATGAAGTTACATTGACTTCCATGATGAAACGAGTAGATGTAGCAGTAAAAACAATTACTCAAGAAGTGATTGATGGTAAATTTGAAGGTGGAAAAATTACAACCCTGACTCTGAAGGATGATGGGGTAGGTCTTCCTGAAACATCAAAGGCTAATTTGAGCCAAGAGGTTTTGGATAAAGTTGAAGAATACAAACAAAAAATTATTAGCGGTGAAATTACAGTTCCTGCCGAATAAGATGAATGTAGATAACGAAACAATGGGCAAGGCCAGTGAAACAGCTGGCCTTGTCTGTTTGACTAATGCAGCTTGTTCCTTAATTTTATCCCAAAACATGATGAGGGTGATTTCATGAGCGCTTCGACACCCGTTGTCGAGTTGAAGCAGATTACAAAACGGTTCCCTGGCATTGTGGCTAACGATTCCATTAGTTTAACGCTGCATAAAGGGGAAATTCATGCTCTGCTCGGTGAAAATGGTGCCGGTAAATCGACTTTGATGAATATTTTGTTCGGTTTATATCAACCGGATGAAGGTTCGATCGAGATCGGTGGAAAACCTGTTAAGATCGATAATCCCAATAAGGCAATCAAGCTTGGGATAGGTATGGTTCATCAGCATTTTAAGCTTGTGCAGCCTTTTACGGTAACTGAAAACATTATTTTAGGCATGGAACCTAAAAAAGGGGTTAATATCGACTATAAATCGGCGTCGGCCCAAGTAGCGAAATTGTCTGAACAGTATGGTCTCCGAGTGAATCCGGATGATAAAATACAGGATATTTCGGTAGGGATGCAGCAACGTGTAGAAATTATGAAAACGTTGTTCCGTGGCGCAGATATTTTAATATTTGACGAGCCTACCGCCGTTCTGACTCCTCAGGAAATAGAAGAGCTGATGGCGATTATGAGACGTCTTGTAGCTGAAGGGAAATCTATTATTTTGATTACCCATAAGTTAAAAGAAATTATGGAAATTTCCGATCGAGTTACGATTATTCGACGCGGCAAAGTAATCGATACTGTAGATACAGATAAGACCAATCCGAACGAGCTGGCTGAGAAAATGGTAGGCCGAAGTGTTTCGTTCGAAATTGATAAAACAGAACCTAGTATTGGACCTGCTATACTCCAGTTAAACGACGTTAAGATGACGAGTAAAGATGGAGTATCTTTATTGAATGGGCTTAATCTTGAAGTAAAAGCAGGCGAGATTGTTGGCATAGCCGGAGTTGACGGTAATGGTCAGACAGAGCTGATTGAGGCAATTACAGGCTTGCGTAAAATTGACTCCGGCTCTATTAAAGCTGGTGGCAAGGAAATTGCTAACCTGTCAGCCCGTAAAATTGCTGAAAGTGGAGTTGGTCATATTCCTGAGGACCGCCACAAGCATGGACTTGTGCTCGATTTTTCTGTTAGTGAAAATTTGGTGTTGAAAACATATTATCAAGCACCGTATAGCAAGGGAAGCTTTCTGAATCGTAATGCAATTGATGAACATGCCCAAGAGTTGGTTGGAAAATATGATGTGCGAACACCTGGCATTGAGACGAAGGTTCGCTCCATGTCTGGAGGAAACCAGCAGAAAGCGATTATTGCTCGGGAAATAGAAATGAATCCTGAGCTTCTGATAGCAGCCCAACCTACCCGCGGATTAGACGTGGGTGCTATTGAATCTGTTCATCGGCAGCTAATAGAGCAGAGGGATATGGGAAAAGCCGTACTGCTTGTTTCCTTTGAGCTTCAGGAAATCATGAATGTGTCCGATCGAATCGCCGTTATATTTGAGGGAAAGATCGTTGGTGAAGTGTTACCTCAGAACACCAATGATCAAGAACTCGGTCTAATGATGGCGGGATGCTGGGATCAGGGGGGTCAGCCGGTTGAATAAATGGCGTAAAATCTTTTTGTCAGATAATATTATTGTACCGCTCGTTGCCATCCTGCTCGGGCTGCTGGTCGGTGCTGCAGTTATGTTAATTGGCGGCTATAATCCGATTGATGCGTATCGATTTTTGATTAAACGCGTAGTAGGCACTCCGTACGATTTTGGAGAAACGATTCGTCAGATTACACCGCTAATATTTACTGGGCTTTCGGTTGCATTTGCGTTTCGTTCCGGGTTGTTCAATATCGGCGCCGATGGACAAGTCCTGATAGGGATGACAGCATCTACAGCTGTCGCTCTCTCCTGGTCAGGTCTTCCTTCCTGGCTGCTTGTTCCTTTGTCAGTAATTGCGGGAGGACTGGCAGGTGGATTATGGGCTTCTATTGCTGGTTATCTCAAGGCGAAACGTGGCATAAACGAAGTTATTACGACGATCATGCTAAATTGGACGGCACTTTATTTTTCTAATTATGTGATTCGACATTTTTATCTATTAAAAGGACAAAATCGTTCAGAGGATATTGGGGCGTCAGCCACTATGACATTCCTGGGGAGTACTTTTAGTAATGCGCGTGTGCATTGGGGTACTGTAATTGCTCTTTTAGCAGCCGTATTTTTCTTTGTGTACTTGTGGAAAACGAAGCAAGGCTACGAGATGCGGGCGGTAGGCTTAAACTCTAAAGCAGCTGAATATGCCGGGATGAACGTAGGCACTAATGTAGTGAAAGCGATGTTTATCAGCGGTGTGTTTGCAGGCTTGGCCGGGACTTTCGAGGTAATCGGTGTTTTCCATTACCAATCGGTATTTGCAGCTTCACCAGGTTATGGATTCGATGGTATCGCGGTTGCATTATTAGGTATGAATCATCCTTTTGGTGTTGTATTATCTGCGATTTTATATGGTGTACTCACTTATGGTTCAGCAGGTATGAGCTTTGGAGCTGGGGTTCCTCCAGAACTGATCAAGATTGTGATTGGATCGATCATATTTTTTATTGCTGCGCAAGGCATCGTTCGCTTTGTGCTCAAGCCGTTCTACCTCAAGCGCAAGAAAGAGAAGGTGATGTAAGATGGACGTTCTTACGCTGCTTGGGCAATTGCTCAATTCAACGCTTGTATTTTCTACTGCACTGATCTTCTCGGCGCTTGGCGGAATTTTCTCGGAAAAATCCGGTGTAATAAATATCGGACTGGAAGGCCTGATGATCTTTGGTGCATTTGCGGCTGGTGTGGGTACATACTACGCACAGGAAGCCGGGATGGGTAACTGGTCACCATGGATCGGTATAATTGCTGCAATTATAGTTGGTGTTCTGGGTTCTCTCATTCATGCCGTCGCAGCCATAACCTTTAAGGCTGATCAGACCATCAGCGGTATCGTAATCAACTTTTTAGCGGCAGGTCTGACAGTATATATTGTTAAGTTGCTGTTTGAAGGATCTGCCGAGACACCGTTAATTCATGCTTTTCAGAAAAAGGCGATACCTTTGCTTCGCGATATTCCGGTAATTGGAGAAGGTTTCTTCAATGCCTATCCAACGACTTATTTGGCTTTAATTCTTGTTGCACTATCCTACTTTGTTTTGTTCAAAACACCGTTTGGTCTTCGCTTGCGTTCAGTAGGAGAATACCCTGGAGCAGCTGATACACTTGGTGTTAACGTAACACGAATGCGTTATATAGGAGTGCTGATAAGTGGTGCTCTTGCCGGAATTGGCGGAGCCACAATTACACTTACGACGACAAGCACATTCGCACACAATACGATTTCCGGGCAAGGCTATATTGCGATCGCTGCGATGATTTTTGGGAAATGGAATCCGGTTGGTGCGCTTGGCGCTGCAATGTTTTTTGGATTTTCTCAGGCGATACGAAATTACGTTCAATTGTTCGAATGGTCGAAGAGTATTCCGCAGGAATTTATTTTCATGATTCCATACGTGTTAACAATTATTGTACTTGTAAGCGCGGTTGGTCGTTCAGCGGCTCCTTCAGCCCTTGGTACGTCATATGATCCTGGCAAGAGGTAAGTAAAACCGACTAAAACACCGTTAGAGTGATTCGCTCTAGCGGTGTTTTTACATTCATTTGACCAGTCGTGTTAGCCCTTTTTTCGGGATCAAGGCGATGATACAAACAGAGATATATACAAGTGAATATGTTGGGATGTACACACAATAGTCGATTCATACG
>RCUF01000320.1_pt1 | contig 18556 bp, 13 predicted proteins | sample 2166311 | NCBI WGS metagenome assembly RCUF01 (sample SAMN09932608, study PRJNA488358) | compost metagenome | feature: garden; material: soil; isolation source: compost soil in 4-hydroxybenzonitrile-enriched culture | place: Germany: Experimental Botanical Garden Goettingen | collected 2016-01-27
TAGCTTCATTCAACCTTCTCGGTGCTGAAAAGCTGGATTTTTGAACTTGATTGTAGAAGGTATTCAAAAATCCAGCTTTTGATCACGAAGAAGGTTTTATCTCCTTTTTAATTGTTTTTAAGGTGCGTTTAAGGTTAGTGGTACACAATAAGAACAAGTAAACAAGAGCCCTTGATTGATCAGGGTAAGGAGGTTAATTGCAATGGAAGAAGAGAAGAACAAATCAGGACAACCTTTTAACGAGGATGATCGTAATAGAGAGAAGCAATCTCAAGGATCAAATGACACATCATATTATTATTCTTATGGACCGTTTCAATCGTATGGTAAAGATAACAGCACACCTAATTACTCAGCAGAGCGCAACCAGTCTGGAGATGTAGAAATTACGAAACCTGAACCTGTTAAACCTATCCCGACCTCATCCTATGAATTTTACAAATCGGGTGAGAGCTCTGACGGTTCGAATGGTAATGGCAGTGGGAAACCTTCGGTGCAAGCAAGGAACAGTTCAAACTGGCAATATAGCCAACCGCGGAAAAAATCGTCAGTTAAGTCGGTCATCGCTGGTGTACTTGCAGGAATGCTCATAATGACTGGAGCAATGGTGTATGCCGACAAGGCAAACCTGTTTACTTCAAATCAGGCGACTACCGCTTCAACCACGCCAACGACGGCAAGCAAGGCCCAGAATGATTCCGGTTCTTCAACAAAAGCATCCACTGCTTCATATCCGATGATGAATCCTGGTGATGTCACCAATGTAGTTCAACAGGCCGGACCTGCGGTTGTAAAAATTGAAACATTGGTAAAATCGAGTAAGCGACAGTCAAGTCAATCTAATCCTTATAGCAGCGATCCGTTTTATCGTTACTTCTTCGGAGATGATTACAATGGAGATAGTGGGTCTGGCAATAATGGAGGATCTGGCAATAATGGTGGATCTTCATCAGGCTCTGATCAATTAGTTCAGACAGGTATTGGATCAGGATTTATTTTTGACAAGACAGGATATATTCTAACTAATGAACATGTAGTTCATAATGCAGATGTTGTTCAGGTTACTGTGCAGGATACAGAGAAGCCATATGAAGCAAAAGTGCTTGGCACAAGCTATGAACTGGATCTTGCCGTTCTGAAAATAGAAGGATCTTCTGATTTCCCATCGATTCCGCTTGCTAACTCTGATAGTACGCAGGTGGGTGAATGGCTAGTAGCCATTGGTAATCCGCAAGGCTTTGACCATACTGTAACTACAGGTGTACTTAGTGCGAAGGAACGTGGAATCACAATTGCTGGCGAGAACGGTGAGGCGAATCGTGAATACGAGCATTTGCTGCAAACAGATGCTTCTATTAACCCAGGTAACTCTGGCGGCCCTCTCCTTAACCTGAATGGTGAGGTAGTCGGTATTAACGTAGCTGTTAGCTCGGATTCTCAAGGGATTGGTTTTGCAATTCCGACAAGTACGATTAGCGAAGTGCTGGATAAATTGAAGAATAACGAGGAAATTCCAAAAACACCCGTACCATTTATCGGGGCAACTCTGATGACGATGACGAATGAGGTAGCTAAGCAAATGGATACTGATGTAAAAGAGGGCTCCATTGTATCGAACATCGTCTATAAATCGCCAGCATACAATGCAGATCTTCGTCCTTACGACATCATAACTGGTGCAGACGGTAAGAGCTTTGCTACCAAAGAGTCTTTAATTGAATACATTCAGAAGCAAGAAGTTGGCAAAGAGGTTACGTTCAACATCGTACGTGACGGCAAAAAAATGGATTTGAAAATTACAATTGGGGATAAAAACCAATTCAGCAACCTTGAGTAATTGACGATTACAAATCTGTGGATTATTGAGGCGGTAGGGTGAAGCCTGCCGTCTCTTATTAATATTTTTGATAAAATAATTGATTGAGAGAGCCTACCTAAAAGGAGTGAGCATATTTGAGACATACAATAATGGTAATTGATGATGATGAGAAGATTACTTCTATGCTTCGCCGAGGGCTGGCATTTGAAGGATATGATGTACATACGGCCCATAACGGTGCTGAAGGCTTATCGATGATTTTAACTGCCGAGCCTGATTTGATTATTTTGGATGTCATGATGCCTAAGGTTGACGGATTTGAAGTGTGTCGAAGACTAAGGGAAGGCGGAAGTACTGTTCCAGTACTTATGCTAACGGCTAAGGACGAAGTGGAGAACAGGGTGAAGGGCCTCGATATGGGGGCTGATGATTATTTGGTCAAACCTTTTGCCTTAGAGGAATTGCTTGCCAGGGTGCGGGCATTATTACGAAGAAAAGAACCTGTTATTGAAACGAGTGGACAGCGGTTATCGTTCGAGGATATAGTGATGGACCTTGATTCACGCGAGGTAGTACGTGGCGGACATCGTTTGGAGCTTACAGCTAAAGAATTTGATCTGCTTTATTTATTTCTGCAGAATCCGAAGCGTGTACTGACCCGGGATATGATTATGGATAAAATTTGGGGATATGATTACAGCGGAGAGTCTAATGTACTTGAAGTTTATATAGCGATGCTGAGACAAAAGACGGAGGAGCATGGAGGCAAGCGAGTCATTCAGACGATTCGTGGCGCTGGATACATCCTGAGGGGAGACAGCTAAAATGTCAATTAGAATACGGCTAACCGCATGGTATACTGGCATATTGGCCGTGACACTGATTTTGTTCAGTGCTTCTATCTATGGATTGGTTCGGTATAATACGTATCAGGAAGTGAAGAACAGACTTGAGGATCAGGCTAACCGAATAATTAGTTCTCAAGGCTTCAGCATTACACAAGGCCTGGACTTAACTTTGAATCCCAAGCAGGCCGAGCGGCTTGAATACGTCCAGTTGTACGCTCAGATTCACAATTATGTGAACGGTTTTACCCGATATTCGCAAAACATGCTGGACCAGCAAATGGAATTTCCGATTCCAGATCCCCAAACGATTCCGGAGCAAATCGTATTCCAGAATGTCACACTAGAGGATAATTCTTTTTTGATGTGTCAGGTCCCGGTTTACCTAAATAACAATCTTATAGCCATCCTGCAGTTGGCAGCATATACAGGTGCAGAAGATCGATTGATGGAGCGTATGAAATCTGTACTTATCTTCGGATTTTTCATCACAATTGTAATTGCAAGCACATTAGGCTTGTTCCTGGCTCGTAAATCAATGACACCCATCGAAAAGGTTATTCAAGCGGCAAACGGGATTCAGACGGGTAACGATCTCAGCGTTAGAATAGATTATGACGGTCCTAATGATGAGATAGGACAATTAATAGGTACGGTTAATGGTATGCTGTCCCGTACAGAAGGCTTCTACAACGAACTGGATGATGCTTATAAGGCGCAGCGGCGATTTGTATCGGACGCCTCTCATGAGCTTCGTACGCCGCTCACTACGATCCGCGGAAATGTCGATTTGCTGAAAAAGATTTGGTCAGATGGAGACGCAGGTCATCTGCATTTGGATGAAGACAGCTTAAAGAAATTTTCCATCGAAGCTGTTGATGATATAGCGGGTGAATCACAACGCATGAGTAGATTGGTTAATGATTTGTTGTCTCTGGCACGCGCCGACGCGGGTCATACACTTTCCAAGGAACCTCTTGCACTGTCCACATTGATAGAGGAAGTTGTTCGAAGAGCACAATTTCTTCCACGTCAGGTCGATTGGGTTCAGGGTGACTTGGATGCAGTTCAAGATGCGAGCGTGCTGGGGAGTAAGGATTATTTGCAGCAAATGCTGTTTATTTTCATTGAGAATGCATTTAAGTATACTTCTGAAGGCAGCGTTATGATGGACGCTGTTCGTTCCGGCGATCAGGTCGGAATTCGGATCGTTGATACTGGCATAGGAATGGATCGCAGTGAAGTACCGCTTATTTTTGAAAGATTTTATCGTGCAGATCCGTCTCGTGGTGTCACTCAAGGAACAGGGCTTGGATTATCGATTGCCCAATGGATTATTGATGAGCATGACGGATCGGTAGAGGTTATGACCAAGCTAGGCGTGGGGACGACATTCATTATATGGCTGCCAGCTACCTTTAATGCCCTGCCCGAATAAGCTATAATAGAATTGCTTCCCTCCGTATGGAAATAAGGGAACGAGAGAGAGGTAATAGGACAAATGGAAGTTATTAAAATTTCTCCGCGCGGTTATTGCTATGGGGTCGTCGATGCAATGGTGCTTGCCAGACAGACTGCCCAGAATCTGAACCTGCCGCGGCCAATATATATTTTGGGGATGATTGTTCATAACAGTCATGTTACTCACTCCTTTGAAGATGAAGGAATCATCACGCTCGATGGACCGAATCGGATGGAGATTCTTAGTCAGGTTGAAAGCGGAACTGTGATCTTCACAGCACATGGCGTTTCGCCCGAGGTGCGCAAGCTGGCTAGGGATAAGGGACTTACTACAGTAGATGCTACTTGTCCTGATGTAACGAAGACGCATGTGCTAATCACGGAAAAGGTTGCAGAAGGTTATGAAGTGATCTATATCGGTAAAAAGGGTCATCCTGAGCCAGAGGGTGCGATTGGTGTCGCGCCGGATAGAGTTCATTTAATTGAGAAGGAAGAAGAGATTAATGCGCTTCAGATTTCCGCTGACAAAATTCTCATTACAAATCAGACGACGATGAGTCAGTGGGACATCAAGCATATTATGGCGAAGCTGCTGGAGAAATTTCCAGGTGCAGAAGTGCATAATGAGATATGCCTTGCTACTCAGGTACGTCAAGAAGCGGTTGCTGAGCAAGCGGGTCAGGCCGATCTGGTAATCGTTGTTGGTGATCCTCGCAGCAATAATTCTAATCGTCTGGCTCAGGTTTCGGAGGAAATAGCGGGTGTCACTGCTTACCGGATTTCAGACTTAACCGAATTGAATCGTGAATGGCTGAAAGGAATTAAGAAGGTCGCAGTAACCTCTGGCGCGTCTACACCTACTCCGATTACTAAAGAAGTCATTGCTTATTTGGAGCAGTATGATGAAGCGGACCCGACAACATGGGAGATTGTACGAACAGTAAATATGAAGAAGCTGCTGCCACCTGTAAAAGCAGGGGCTAAAAACAAGGGAGCAGAAGCTTAACTTAGTCCGTTCTTTCATAGCATGTATGGTGAAGTGTCGTTGTTTGATGGCTTGAATTGTTATGGCCCGAAGCTGCTCTGAAAAGCTGCAAAAGTGCATCTTTTATGTATGTGATAGCGAAGTGAGTGGAAGTTCCTGCAAAAATGCATCTTTTTTCTAACTAATTCAGATTTTTGACCATCAAAGAGAGAAAAGCCTGCACTTTCGCAGGTTTTTCTCTTTTAGTTCACGATATTGAGTGAGAAAACTGCATTTTTGCAGCTTTTGCGTTATTCGAGCTAGCATGGGCAATCAGATTACTGAAAACACACAAACGGAGTGATGCTAAAATGCGCCAAGGTGTGCTTGTGCAAAATGTGCAATGATATACCAAGACATGCCAAGATGTGCTAAAGATACATTGAAGGAGTACTGCTTTCTCTTGACTCTGACGCAAATGTGCTGTATATTAACTTTAGTGATTAAAAGCTTAAAAGCTTAAAAGCAAACAAGCGTTCAAGCGAAATAGTAGTAAAAGCTATTAAGAGGATACTATGATTATGCTTCTGCATAATGTTAGAAAATAACTTAACGAATTGGGTCAAACGAAAGGATGGATTGAATTATGATTGTTATTACATCGAATCAAACTCCCGAAGAACGTGTACAGGAAATTATCGCGGTAATTGAGAAGGAAGGCTTGCAAACCCATGTATCGCGCGGCAAGGATCGTACAGTTATTGGTTTGATTGGTGCAATTGAACCTAAGCTTGCTGAGCATCTGCGTCAAATGAAGGATGTAGAGAGTGTAGTTAAAATCTCCAAATCGTACAAATTGGCTAGCCGAGATTTTCATCCGGAGAATACCGTAATATCAATTGGTGACGTGAAAATAGGTGGAGGTGAGCTCGTAGTTATGGGTGGGCCTTGTGCGGTTGAATCCCCAGAACAAATTGATGAGATCGCTCGCCTCGTTAAAGCTGCTGGAGGTCAAGTGCTCCGCGGCGGAGCCTTTAAGCCCCGTACAGGTCCTTACAGTTTCCAAGGAGTTGGTGTTGAAGGATTGGTTATGATGGCAGAGGCGGGTAAAAAACATGGCCTCCTTACCATTACTGAAGTTATGACTCCTGAATATGTAGATGTATGTGCTGAGTACGCTGATATTTTACAAGTAGGTACACGGAATATGCAGAACTTTGATTTGCTTCGCAAACTCGGAACCTGCAACAGACCAGTACTTTTAAAACGTGGTTTTAGTGCTACTTATGATGAGTTCCTGAATGCTGCTGAATACATTTTAGCGGGCGGAAATCCAAACGTTATGTTGTGTGAACGCGGTATTCGTACATTTGAAACATACACTCGGAATACGCTGGATTTGTCAGCGATCCCTGTTCTGCAAAATCTTAGCCATTTGCCGGTCATTTCTGACCCAAGCCACGGTACAGGACGACGCGAACTGGTAGAGCCGATGACAAAGGCATCAGTTGCTGCAGGTGCAGACGGACTTATTATTGAAATGCACACAGATCCGGACAATTCAATGACAGGCGATGGAGTTCAATCTTTGTTCCCGGATCAATTTGCAGCACTTTTGCAAGATTTGGAGAAGCTGGCTCCGCTTGTGGGTAAGAGCTTTAATACGAAAAAAGTGACAGTTTAGTTAACGATTTTACGATTTTATTTTGCGCATATTGATGCCCTCATGCCTTTAGGCATGAGGGCTTTTGTACTTTTTGTCTATTAGTTTGTACTGAGTGTAATAATACCTTACATGAGATATAAAAATACCTTACATGACTATTGACGTCTTTATCTCGAAATTTTATAATGACGACATAATATATCAAAGAGAATGAACGTTAAACCCTGTTTTGAGATTTAATGTTCGTATTTTGGGGAGGAAGAAGTATGTCAGTAGAGCACGTATTGAAGACGATTCAAGAAAAAAACATTGAATGGGTGGATTTCCGTTTTGTAGATTTATCTGGTCGTGCACATCATATTACGCTCCCGGCTAAAGAAGTGGATGCGGAAACTTTCGTAAATGGTGTAGCATTTGATGGTTCATCTATTCCTGGTTTCCGTGGAATTGAAGAATCCGATATGGTAATGATGCCGGATCACGGTGCAATTTACGTTGATCCATTTACAGCACACCCTACGTTGAACGTATTTTGCGATATCTTTACTCCAGACGGCGACAGATATGAAAGAGACCCTCGTAGTATCGCGGTTCGTGCGGAAGAGTATTTGAAGGACAGTGGCGTAGGTACGGCGGCATTTTTCGCTCCTGAGTCCGAGTTCTTTATTTTCGACGATGTTCGTTATGAGAGCAGCATGAACAAAACTTTCTACTCGGTAGATTCAGAGGAAGCAATTTGGAACACAGGTCGTTCTGAAGAAGGCGGAAACCTTGGATATAAGATCCCGGTAAAAGGCGGTTACGTTCCAGTAGCTCCAACTGATAAGCAACAAGATATGCGTAGTGAAATGTGTCGCTTGCTTGATGAAGTCGGCATTCGCGTAGAACGTCATCACCATGAAGTGGCAACAGCAGGTCAAGCAGAAATTAACTTCCGTTTTGACACTTTGCTTAAAACTGCTGATAACCTGATGGTGTACAAATACATCGTCCATAACACAGCTCTTCAATATGGAAAAACAGCAACATTTATGCCTAAACCGCTCTTTGGCGACAATGGTAGCGGGATGCACGTCCATCAATCTATCTTTAACGGAGATACTCCACTGTTCTACGAAAAAGGCGCTTACGCTAATTTGAGTGAAACAGCTTTGCACTATATCGGCGGTATCTTGTATCATGCACCAGCTTTGATCGCTTTCACAAATCCTAGTACAAACTCCTTCAAACGTCTGGTTCCAGGCTATGAAGCTCCAGTAAACCTTGTATACTCCAAAGGTAATCGTTCTGCAGCTGTACGTATTCCGGTTGCTGCGGTTACTCCTAAGGGTTGTCGTATTGAGTTCCGTACTCCTGACTCAACAGCAAACCCATACCTTGCCTTCTCTGCAATGCTGATGGCGGGTCTGGACGGAATCAAACGTAAAATCGATCCTACTAAAGAAGGATACGGACCATTCGACAAAAACATCTACGAATTGTCTGATGAAGAAAAAGCAGGCATTCGCAGTGTTCCAGGCTCTCTGGACGAAGCGCTAAATGCTTTGGAGTCCGATTATGAGTTCTTGACTGAAGGCGGCGTATTTACTAAGGAATTTATCAATAACTTTATTGATCTTAAACGTTCTGAAGCAAGAGCAGTAGCGACTCGCGTTCATCCTTACGAATTTGGTCTTTACTACGATCTGTAAGAACTAATTATATTTTATAAAAGAAAGATGGTTGGTTCAGGATTAAATCCTGGCCAACCATCTTTCTTTTGTTTATAAACTGCAGTTGCAATTAATTAATGACGACTTCCACAGGACTCCCGGATAATCAACTCGGGTTCTACGACGACATTACTTGTTTCTGATTGATTGTTAATAAGATCATATAATAGGGATGCTGCTATTCTGCCTATCTTGTCCTTATTTTGCCGAATCGTCGTTAGAGTGGGAGTTGTATACTTGCAGGCATCGATGTCATCGCAGCCAATGATGCCAATATCATCAGGGACACTTAGATGATGCTCCTTTAACGCTCTCATAGCTCCGATAGCAATTAAATCAGAAGCACAAAAGACAGCTTGAGGTAATTGGCCGGAATTAATAATTTTTTTCATTGCCTCATATCCGCTAGGCTCAAAAAAATTATCCCCGTTAACAAACCATTTTTCATTTACAGCCAGCCCAAAGCTTTCGATGGCTTCAATATATCCATTTTTCCTCATGTTGGAAATGTCGGATTCGGATGTGCTGCCAATATATCCAAGCTCACGATAACCTTGTAAATAAAAATGTTCTACAACTTTAAACGACATTTTGTAGTTCTCAGACATGATATACCCGGAACTTTTGCCAGCCAACTGTATATCGACGCCAATGCAGGGGATATCGCTATGATCCAGCTCGCTAATGGATGGCTCTAATTGCTGTCCGGTTATGATAATACAACCATCGACTTGAAAGTGACGACAACGAGCTAAATAATCACCGTCAATAGCATGCGATTTCTCATTGGAAAAGAAAAGCAGGTCGTAACCGAGGAACCCCATTTGCTTCTTGAAAGAATTAAGCACTTCAACAAAGAAGGGATGGGTGAAATCAATATTCAATTTGCCGGCAAAAATAACACCTATCAGATTCGATTTTTTAGTGGCTAATGTTTTCGCTGAATTAGAGGGTACATAGCCAGTTTGTCTCATAATTTCGAGAACTTTCGTTTTTGTTTCTTCCGAAATATCGCTGTAGTTGTTAATGATCTTGGAAACGGTAGATACTGATACACCAGCCATTTCTGCTATTTTTTTAATGTTCATAGACAAGGTCTCGCCTCCTTTATAGAAAAATGCTCTATTTAGTCAGTTAATTTAATTTACGAAAATCATTTTCGTTGAATAGTCTACCGTTTTTTCAGTGTCTAGTCAATGATTCTGAGCATTTACGAAGTCCATTAAACTACTGGTAGTATGTATTTTCGCAAAATATTTCGTAAATTTCGGACATATAAAAAAATAATATTTCCCGGAATCATAAAATGTCTTTACAAAGTAAAAGATAGATGTGATAATGTGTTTGACGAAACCGCTTTCGGTAAATTATTTCGAATGGGAATAGATGTCGGTAGTTTATAACGAAATTTACGAAAATTTCGTAAATATACCGAATTCAGTGTATAAATCCTGTTCGGAGTAAAAGGCGATGTTTTGTCCATAATGTAACTATAATTAGGGGGTATCAGCATGGTAAAGAAGATTTCTGCCTTGTTATTGACCGGTGCGCTAACACTTAGTCTTGCAGCGTGTGGAGGAGGCAATAACGGTAGTAACGCTTCAACGAGTGAAGGTACAAACAGTAACACTACTAAATCGTCCGGTGAGAAAAAGGTTGTTAAAATCCTCCACTGGAAACAAGAAAACATCAACAAAGCAATGGAAGAGATTAACAAAGCATTTGAAGCAGCAAATCCGGATTATAAAGTTGAGTATTCAACAACTGGCCCGGATGATGAATACAAGCAAGCACAACGTGCCAGAATTACAGCTAATGATGTAGATATTATGGCTGATTTGTCCGGTATGAGATTGTCTCCACAGGATTGGACACCAGGAGCTAAAGTACCTGACTGGCAGCAATGGATCGATTCGGGACTAATCGCTGATTTGTCCGGCCAAGGTTTCGTGAAAAACTGGAATGCTAACGACATCGAAAAAGCGGGTACTTACAACGGTAAAGTGTATGCGATACCAACAGGTAAGGTAGCGATGTCCGGTCTGTTCTACAACAAACAAATTTTTGAAGATAATGGCCTCAAGGTTCCTACTACCTGGACAGAGTTTATCCAGCTTAATGAAGACCTCAAGGCTAAAGGTATTACACCAATCGGTGTAGCTGGTAAAGACGTATGGCCTTTGAAATTACCTGCATTTGCATTGCAGGCTAAAATTTTGGGTGGCGGCGATCAACAAAAATGGATCGAAGGCGTATGGAAAGGCGAAACTGCTTACAACGACGCAGAGGCTGTTGAAGTACTCGACAAAATGAAGACGCTTCAAGACAACTACATGATCGATGGCTTTATGGGTATTGATTATGCTTCTGCACCAGCAATTTTTGCTACTGGTAAAGTAGCTATGCTGGCAGACGGCTCATGGGATGCTCCAACCATTGCAACAGCTAACCCTGATTTGAAATTTGGTTATTTCCCAGTTCCAGCAACAGAGGATGCAGCTAAAAATGCTTCGTTCGTAGGTAAATATGATGTGACCTGGTATGTTGCCGAGAAGGGCCCGAACAAAGAAGGTGCTCTGAAATGGATGGAATTTTTCTCTCAACCTGAAAATTACACGAAATTTGTAAAGGCAGCTGGATTTATCCCGACTCAAGACAACATTTCAACGGATAGCGAGTTTATCGATAAAGAGCTTACTCCTTACCTTGGTGATTTCGAATTGGCTTATGAAATTATGATGATCAACCGCACGAATGTTGGTGAGCATCTTGCAGCTGAAGGTGTTCATACTGAATATCTTGCACCGGGCGGAGAATTTAAAACAGCTCAAGAGCTGGCAGACGTACAACAAAAAGAATGGGAAGCTGCCGCTCCTAAATAATGTTCTAACATAAAACATACTGTCTCGGGGTCTGATATCAGACCCCGATCATTTATTGACTTGGACTAGCGAGGTGAGAGAGATGTATCCATTTGGCAAAGGCATTTACCGATATGTTCCTTTTCTTCTGTTACTTATTCCTTTACTGTTATATGTTGTTTTTTACTTTGGACCTTCTGTTCTGACTGTAATTTATTCCTTTACTGATGTTAAAAACGTTCCTGGCAGCTCTATGAGTTTTGTAGGACTTGATAATTATCGAGATGTATTCTTTTCCGGAAACTCTGGAGAGCGGTGGCGCTCCATTATAAATACATTGATCTTTATGTTTATCGTTACGATTGTTCAGAACGGTGTAGCATTGTTTGTTGCGGTGCTGATTAATCAACGATTAAAAGGCGATTATTTCTATCGTGCTGTATTTTTCTTGCCTGTCGTACTTGGTGTGGCTGTCGTAGCATTGATCTGGGGTATGATGTTTGATCCAATGTCTGGGCCGGTTAACATGCTCTATGAGTGGCTTTTTGGTTATAAAGATATGTTCTTTGCGAGCTTCAGTCATGCGTTTGGTTACATTATCTTTGTGCAAATCTGGATGTACATGGGTTACTCTATGCTCATTTTCCTCTCTGGCTTGCAATCCGTACCTAAGGACCTATATGAAGCAGGGTATATCGATGGAACGAATAAATGGCAGTCCTTCCGTCACATTACGTTCCCGTTAATTGCCCCATCATTTACAGTCAATATGCTACTGTCGATTATTGGTGCAATGTCGACCTTCGATATTATCCTTGCAACGACAGACGGGAAGTTCAATACAAGAACGATGGCTTACGATGTGTACAAGGAAACATTCCGCGGCAGCCTGGAAATGGGTCTTCCTTCCGCATTGTCGGTAGTCCAGTTCCTCATCATTCTGGTATTTGTCATTGTAGCTCTTAAACAGACGCGTAAGAGAGAGGTGGAATATTAATTATGAAAAATTCCAAATCATTTACTACGCTCTCCTATATCGTCATTGGATTGCTGATTGTGTTGTATGTAGTTCCGCTAATTCTCGTACTTAACGTCTCGTTAAAATCATATCCGGAGTATTTGATGAATCCGATCGGATTGGTCAAGGAGGTACAGTGGAGCAACTATGTGACTGCTTGGACCGAAGGCAACTTCGCTAATTATTTCATAAATAGTTTAGTTTACACGGTATTAGCTACTGTTTTAACGATTATTGTATCGGTATTGGGTGCATTCCCTGTAGCTCGTGGATATGTAAAATGGAGTGGATTAATTTATCTCTTCTTCCTGTTGTCTCAGTTTCTTCCTAACCCAATGGTTGCCCAGTATAAGCTGATGCTGAGTCTGCGTGAAAGTCTGGATTTCTTCGGATATGACACGAAGCTGGGTTATATCATTTTGAAGACTTCCGGTACGGGCGTTGTATTTATGATGTTTGTCGGCTACATCAAATCGATTAGTCGTGAACTGGATGAAGCGGCGGGGATAGATGGATCGGGTTATATCAGATACCTGTTCCAAATCATCACACCACTGATGAAGCCGGTTATTGCAACAGGCGTAATACTAACAGCGATTGGCATCTGGAACGACTTTGTTGGTCCGATCATGTATTTACCGAGCAAGGCAAACTATCCTATTACCTTTGGGCTAAAAGAATTTAAAGGGCAATACGGTAATAACTGGCCGCTGCTGGCTTGCGGGATAACGATCGTTGCGGCGCCGCTTATTGTTTTGTACACCTTTATTCAGAAATATCTTGTTGATGGTGCATTGGCTGGAGCTGTGAAATCATAATTTTTTAATGGTGAGGTAGAATGATATGAGAAATAGGGGATGGGAGTTTCAAGGAGGACAAGGTGAGTTTAGGCTAAAGCATCCTGAGAGGAGCAGTTATTTATACTTTCCTCTAGTTAATGAAGCCGGGATGATGTCAGCCATTTCACCGAATCTTCATGGAGAGATTACTTCAGGTCATAACACGTTTCTGATGGAACCGATCTCGGTGGAAGATTTGCATAATTCCAAGGCATCGAGAAATTTTTGGGTTCACGTTGAAGGATACGGAGCTTGGTCAGTAAGCGGTAATTCGGCTAAGCAAAACTCGGAGCAATTTACAACTGCAGAGGAGAACAGCTTTATGGAAGCAGGATTTCTGTGGCATAAGCTCACCCGTGATCACAGGGAATCATCACTTCGTGCAGAAACGATCAATTTTGTTCCGGTAACAGACGATAAAATAGAATTGATGAAAATTACGCTAACGAACAATGGTAATGACGAGCTTCACTTAACTCCGACTGCGGCGATCCCTTTGTATGGCAGGTCTGCAGATGATCTGAGGGATCATCGTCATGTGACTTCATTGCTTCATCGCGTATATACAAGTGAGCATGGAATCGAGGTTCAGCCCGCACTTTCATTTGATGAAAGAGGACATAAGGCTAATAAGATAACCTATAGTGTGCTTGGTGCGGATGCTAAAGGTAATGCGCCGATCGGCTTTTTCCCTGAAACAGAGGAGTTTATAGGGGAGGGCGGAGCGCTCGATTGGCCGGAAACAGTAATAGCTAACGCAACACCAACCATAAGTGCCGGTGTCTCTTTGGAAGGATATGAGGCGATGGGTGCTCTCCGATTTGAAACAATCAGCCTCGCATCAGGTGCGTCTATATCTTATGTTGTAGCGATGGTTATTACCGATGATCGCTTGGACTATACTCGTTATGTGCAAGATTATTTGTCTGAAGCGTCTTTTGATGCTCTTTTGGCCCAGAATCAGAAGTATTGGAGCGATAAATTAAATACAGTCTCCTTTACATCAGGTGATTCCGAGCAGGATCAATGGATGAAATGGGTTACCCTTCAGCCGATTTTGAGAAGATTATATGGAAATTCCTTTCTCCCGTATCATGACTATGGTCGTGGAGGTCGAGGCTGGCGTGATTTGTGGCAGGATTGTCTGGCGCTTATGGTTATGGAGCCTGATGAAGTAAGAAACCTGTTGTTTAACAACTATGCCGGGGTTCGAATTGATGGAAGCAATGCTACGATTATCGGGACGAAGCCGGGTGAATTTATCGCGGATCGTAACAATATACCTCGGGTATGGATGGATCATGGGGCATGGCCGCTGCTGACTACCTTGCTCTATGTTCATCAAAGCGGTGATTTGGATCTGCTTTTGCAGCCGCAGTCCTATTTCCGGGATACCTTCATTAAGCGTTGCAAGGCTCGTGATTTAGCATGGACTTTAGAGCAAGGGGATAAGCTGACGACCGCAAAAGGCGAAATTTATCAAGGTACGATTCTGGAACATATCCTTCTGCAAAATATAGTCCCATTCTTTAATGTTGGTGAGCATGGCAATATCAAGCTAGAGGGTGCGGATTGGAACGATGGTCTGGATCTAGCTCCAAATCGTGGGGAAAGTGTTGCTTTTACGGCTTTTTATGGAAGCAATTTGCTGGAATTATCCAGGCTGCTGATGCAGCTAAAGGAACGGGCTGGACAAGAAACGATAGAAATCGCTGAAGAAATGGTTGTGTTGTTTGATTCCATGGCAGGTTCCATTTCATATGACAGTATTTCTGCGAAACAACAGCTTCTCGATCAATATTACGATAACGTAGCTTTGACTGTAAGTGGACGGAAAGCAAAGCTCAATATCAGTGATGTTGCTGGGGATTTGAAAAATAAAGCTTTGTGGATCATGGAGCATCTTCGCGAGAATGAGTGGATTTCGAGCAAAGAGGGCTATGAATGGTTCAATGGTTATTATAATGACGATGCAGAGCGGGTTGAAGGTGACTATCCAACTGGCGTAAGAATGACACTAACAGGTCAAGTATTTACGATTATGGGCGGCGTAGCTACAGATGATCAGGTTGGAAAAATTACGTCTGCTGTTGATCGATATTTAAAAGATAAAAAGATCGGTTACCGCTTGAATTCAAGCTTCGGCGGCATTCAACAGAATCTTGGACGCGCCTTTGGTTTTGCCTTTGGGCATAAAGAAAACGGAGCGATGTTTAGCCATATGACAGTTATGTATGCAAATGCGCTCTATAAGCGTGGATTCGTTAAAGAGGGTTATGAGGTGCTGGATTCGATCTACCGATTATCCGTTGATTTTGATAAGAGTCGGATGTATCCGGGAGTACCGGAATATATCAACGAAAAGGGTCGCGGTATGTATACGTATTTGACTGGCTCCGCAAGCTGGATACTGCTGACACAGCTAACCGAAATGTACGGAGTAAAGGGATATTACGGGGATCTTCATTTGGAGCCGAAGCTGCTTAAATCACAATTTGACCAGCAGGGTATAGCTTCAGTAGAGACCTTGTTTGCTGATCGGAGGTTGAATATCGTGTATCGTAATCCGCAGCTTGCTGATTATGGGCAATATCAAGTGAAATCCGTTATCGTGAATGGAGCTGCTGTTACCGTAAAGAACGAAGGCAATGGTGTTTTGCTACATCGATCTGTAGTGGAACAATTGCCTGCTGAGGGCAATGCAGAGCTAGTGGTCATTTTAGGATCATAGAAATAGATGACAAGAACCCTGGTGCTTAAAGGATAAGCCAGGGTTTTCTTGCAGGTTAGGGGCAAAATAATATGGCATATCAATTAAAAAATGAGCAATTAATGATCGATATAGCGGAAATCGGTGAATATGGTGGAAGCAGGTTTGATTGGAGCGGTTTTATAACGGGTGTAACTTTAATTAATGGAGAACGAGGCAGTCATACCTATTGCGTTCCGGAGAGCTTAACTGCTGGAGAGGGCACTGGTGGTGAAGGACTGTGTAATGAGTTTGGATTAAGGAAAGCTATCGGATACGATGATGCCAAAGTGGGAGAACAATTCCCTAAGTTAGGGATAGGCTTGTTGACTCGCCCGGATGATGAAGAATACGCATTTGATCGTGCCTATCCAATAAGGCCTTTTCAAGTCCACGTAGAGCAGGAGAATGCTTGCAAGCTGGTTTTTAGAGGGACTCAGGAGCCATGCAAAGGGTTTTCCGCTCATTTGACGAAGAGCATAGCTATTCATAATAATCGGCTTACAGTGGAGTATGAGCTGCATAATACTGGAATGAAGGAAATCTGTACAGAAGAGTATTGTCATAACTTTATAGGTATTGATGAGCAACCGGTTGGGCCAGATTATGTACTGAAGTTTCCGTATGTGCTTAATCCATGGTCTGATGACAAGGAAACACTGGACGACTTAGTATTTAGAAGTGAAGCTGGCTTAGGTATAGTAGGCTGGCGAAAAAAACCTGACAAGCCATTTTATTTCCGGCAAGAGGGGTTTGAAGGTGCGAAGTATGCCTGGCTTTGGGAGCTTATTCATCAACCCAGCGGTGTTGGTGTCAGAGAGCTCAGTACCTTTTCGGTAAGTGATATAGCGGTTTGGGGACAAGGACATGTAATATCTCCTGAGATATTTATTGAAGTCAAAGTGGCTCCAGGAGAAAGAAAAAGCTGGTCGAGAGTATATGAATTTTTTATAGAGTCATAAAAATACTTTATCTATATGAAGCGTTAATGTGTCAATTCTGCAAACTGCGAATTTTTGATGAATATTGAACTTGATGGGAAATGGATTAGTTGTTATCATAAATCTTATCTATTACTTGGAACCATACCAGGTACTTGAGAGAGAGGATGGGAGCAATGAGTAAAAGAGCGTATAATTTTAACGCCGGTCCGGCAGCTCTGCCTTTAGAAGTGCTGGAACGTGCGCAAGCTCAGTTTGTTGATTTTCAAGGTACGGGAATGTCCATTATGGAAATGTCCCACCGCGGCAAAGTTTATGAAGGGGTTCATAACGAGGCTGCTAGTCGTCTGCTTAATTTGCTTGGTAATCCTGAAGGCTACAAAGTATTGTTCCTTCAAGGTGGAGCTTCAACTCAATTTGCAATGTTGCCAATGAACTTGCTGACTGAAGGCAAGACTGCTGGTTATGTGAAGACAGGTAGTTGGGCTAACAAAGCTGTTAAAGAAGCAAAACTGATCGGTGAAACATTTGTTGCGGCTTCCTCTGAAGAGGACAAGTATATGTCGATTCCAGATGTGAGTAATTTGGTACTTCCTGAAAATGCAGCTTACCTGCATATCACCTCCAATGAAACCATTGAAGGGACTCAGTTTGGGCAGTATCCAGATACAGGCAGTGTGCCGTTGATCGCGGATATGTCTAGTGATATTTTGTGCAGACCGTTTGACCTTACTCAATTCGGAATGGTATATGCCGGAGCACAGAAGAACCTTGGACCATCCGGTGTAACAGTTGTTATTGCTCGTGAAGAATTGTTGACAAATTCTCCAAAACATTTGCCAACGATTTTCCGTTACGATACACATCTTGATAACAACTCTCTGTATAACACACCGCCATCTTTCTCAATTTACATGGTAAATGAAGTGTTGAAATGGATTGAAGAGCAAGGTTCTCTCGAAGGTATTGAAAAGAAAAACCGCGAAAAAGCGAACCTGCTGTACAATGCAATTGATAATAGCGGCGGATTTTTCCGTGGCTGTGCAGATGTAGCCAGCCGTTCCTTGATGAACGTTACTTTCCGTCTTGCTTCCGAAGATCTGGAGAAACAATTCATCAAAGAATCTGAGCAAGAAGGCTTTGTTGGACTTAAAGGCCACCGCAGTGTTGGTGGATTGCGCGCTTCGATCTACAACGCGGTTCCATATGAGAGCATTAAGGCACTCGTTGAATTCATGGAGCAGTTCCAAAAAAAGAACGGATAATGAAGTAGATTTTATTAGAAATAAAGAAGGAGGCTGTCCCTCAAAGTTATCCAAGATAACTTTGAGGGACACTTCTTTTTTTGCAGTGGAAAGGCAAAATATCAGGAAAAGAATGTAAAAATACAGTTTTTTTAAAAGTAGCCATAAAAGGATGAACAGAAGCCTGCAAAAATGCAGGAATATGGTTCAGAATAGACTGGTTTGAAGAGAATCCTTAGAGAAAGCCTGCACATTTGCAGCAATTTAGGGCATTTAGAGACTTTACATGATCAAAGCCTGCACATTTGCAGGAATTTCAGGAATTCCGCATCATGACACTATTACACATGAGATACGGTCATAGCATGTGGCGGGGTCAAGCGGTGCAGGGATCGTGTTCCTTGCACCGCTAGTTCTAGTTTTGACAGTATACCTAC
>RCUF01000321.1_pt1 | contig 18510 bp, 16 predicted proteins | sample 2166311 | NCBI WGS metagenome assembly RCUF01 (sample SAMN09932608, study PRJNA488358) | compost metagenome | feature: garden; material: soil; isolation source: compost soil in 4-hydroxybenzonitrile-enriched culture | place: Germany: Experimental Botanical Garden Goettingen | collected 2016-01-27
TTCGTCTTATTCGGTCTCTTTAACAGCGCAGTGTTCATGCTCATGATCTATACATTCGTCTCTGTATTCGGCAATGTTGGAAAAGCGATGGCTGTCGTACTCCTTGTCCTTCAGTTAGCCGGTTCGGGAGGAACGTTTCCGATTCAGGTGACCCCACCCTTTTTCCAAGCTATTTACCCGTATCTTCCGTTCACATATGCAATAAGTTTAATGCGTGAAGCTGTTGGCGGCAGTGTTCAGGACATCGTAATCCGTGATTTCACCATTCTTCTGATCTACGTAGCAATTACATTAATTCTTGGCGTTGGACTAAAGGGATTTGTAAACAGAATCACGGCTAAATCCGTAGAAAAAGCAAAATCGGGTCATCTGATCCATTAGCCATCACGATTTTTTGACATCCGGCCGAACCTTTCGGGTTGCAACAGCTTCCATTGGATCATCTGGCCAGTAGTGCTTAGGGTATCTGCCTTTTAAATCCTTCTTGACATCAAAATATGTGTTCTTCCAGAAGCTGTTCAGATCTGAAGTGACCTGAACTGGCCTGTTTGCTGGCGAGAGTAAATGTAAAATAATCGAGATACGGCTATAACCAATTCTCGGTGTCTCCAGCATCCCGAACACCTCCTGTAGACGAACTGCCGCATAAGGGGCTTGAGGTCCATCATATTGAACTGGTATTTTGGAGCCGCTTGGAACGTGCAGATGGGTGGGCGCTTCTTCATTAAGCTCCTGCATAAGGCCCCAACCCAGCATATTTTCCAGAATCATAGTTAAGGACAAGCTTTTAAAATCAGACCGCTTACGAAAGCCTGTGACATATGGAGCTAGCCATTCCTCAACTGATTCGGCCAAGGCTTCATCTAATACATTAGGCCACTTGTTATCAAGAGTGTGCATAAAGCTGATTCTTGCTTGAAGCTGACGAGATTTCGTATTCCAGGGCAAGACATCCATGCCGTACTCTTTTACACTATTCAAAAGTGCTTGAACGATCATCTCATCAGAAGGCGCAGGATCAGGCTGATCCTTCATCACAATAGCGCCCAGGCTCACTCTGACTCTGGCTCTTACTGTTCCCGTATCCTCATCCCATACCGCGCTTTTCTCTTCTTTCATCTCTTGCAGGTAATGGGTAGTTAATTGTTTCTCAGCCAGTGGAGCAGCCAGCATGATCCGTCCTTCTACTCCCTCATCATCAACTTCGGCTATCGCCAAAAACTCCTCAACGCTTAAATGCTGCTGCATTCCAAACACAGCCCCTCTTCCGCTTCTGAGCAAATAACGTCCATCCGCTCTGCGACGGGCAATTCGATCAGGATAGGCAAAAGAAACCAGTAACCCGCAGCAGCTCTCCCAGTCACTTTGGCCCTGTACATGATGCTGATCATCTTGATTTACGTAGCTTAAAGCTCTTTCCCACTGCTGGCTTGCTCTAATCATTCGCTGTAGATCAGCTCGATCAATATCATTCGGTAAATGGAATCCATCCCGAATTCCTTCCTCACCCTGCAAGCTCATCAAGATCGCAAGCCGACTTCGCAAATCACAATTGCTGCCCGCTGCTCCCCCTTTAAAGAGATCGCGCTCTTCCAGCAGAGCAGCCAATCGGCACGCGGCTGTTCCAAGTCCCAGCTCGCGTCCACGAAGCAGCATATGAGCCAGCCTTGGATGCAGGCCAAGACCTGCCATCTGCTTTCCGTGGGTGCTGATCACAAGGGATGATTCCAGCGCCCCCAGCTGTTGCAGTAATTGCACAGCTTGACGGTATGGTGCTTGTGGCGGCAGATCAAGCCATAATAGCTCCTCAGGCTGCGAGACGCCCCACGCCGCCAATTCCAGAGCGAGAGGCGTCAAGTCCGCCTCCAGCATCTCTGCAGGCGTTCGCTCAGACAGCAGCCGATCCTCGGCTTCGCTCCATAGACGATAACATACGCCTGCTGCAGTACGCCCGGCGCGGCCGCGCCGCTGATCGGCGGAATCGCGAGCAGCCCGCATCGTCACGAGTCGGCTCATCCCGGTGCGCGGCGAAAAAAGCGCGGTACGCCGAAGACCGCTATCGATGACAACGGTCACGTCTGATACCGTCAGGGACGACTCCGCAATCGAGGTGGCGAGCACCACCTTGCGTTCCCCCGGCGGTGCTGCTTCAATGGCCTGCTGCTGCTCCTTTTGTGACAAAGCTCCGTACAACGGAGTCAACAGTACATTACTTGGCAATCGTCCAGCCAGCTCTCGTTCAACATGGCGAATTTCACGTACACCTGGCAAAAACACTAGCAGGCTTCCTTCATGCTCACCAAGCGCTCTATGTACAGTTCTCACAACCGCTGATTCCAGCTTTTCCTGTTGTGAAACGTCGACAAAAACGGTATCAACGGGGTAATTTCTCCCCTTGCTTTGTATAACAGGAGCATTTCCTAACATTGCGGAGATCGGAGCTGATTCCAGCGTTGCCGACATCACTACAATCCGCAGGTCTTCTCGTAGCAGCTCCCGACTTTGCAAGGACAGCGCAAGCCCTAAATCAGCATGAAGGCTTCGTTCATGGAATTCATCAAACAGCAACAATCCTGTTCCAACCAGAGCAGGATCGTTCTGCAGCATACGTGTTAAAATACCTTCTGTCACAACCGTAATTCGCGTTCTCGGTGATACGCGGCTCTCCGTTCTAATTCGGTAGCCCACAGTCTCCCCAATAGGTTCACCCAGTTGCTTCGCCATGTAAGCAGCCGCAGAACGGGCTGCAAGACGACGAGGCTCGAGTAGAATCATACCCTGCCCTTTCATCCACGGTTCATTGAGCAATTCTAGCGGAACACGAGTTGTCTTTCCCGCCCCGGGTTCCGCGGTCAGCACAGCTGCACCGAATGTGCTCAGCGCTTCTTTTAATTCAGGAATCACTTCATCTATGGGCATCAAAGGTCTGGTCATCATAATCTCCCATGTTATTATTATCAGAACAGCAATTAGCATCAATTATTTACTTATAATATTTTATCACACTAAAACCTATTAGATATTGAATCAAAGTATACAGCGATCTCGTCGTTAAATAAAACGCCATCGCTCCGCTTTTCACTCGGTAACGATGGCGTCAAATTTGTGGATGGTATTGAGAACCTCAAGCAGATTTTTCTCTTATAATAATGATTCAGCTCCATCGATAACAATTCGTGCTCCGGTAATATGAGCCGCTTCATGACTGGCAAGAAATGCGACCAGATCAGCAACATGTCTTGGTTGTCCTGGTCCATCCGCCAGAGGCTGTGATCCTTCCGGATACTCCACCGGAATAATAATTTCCTCAAGCTCATCGCTAATTTCTGTACTTGATTCAATATTCGTGGAAATCGAACCTGGACAGATCGTATTTACTCTGATTTTATATTTAGCCAGCTCAAGCGCAGTCATTTTTGCAAATGCAACTTGTCCAGCCTTTGTTGTACTATAAGCAGACATCCCGAATCCTGAGTATCGATCATTTCCGTTGATTGAACTCGTGATGATAATGCTTCCTCCCCCACGCTCTTTCATGTAGGGCACTGTAAGCTTAACGGTCAAAAATGTACCGTTCAAGTTGATACGCAGCGTTTTTTCCCATTCCTCCAAGGTCATTTCATCTATAGGTGCTAATGTCCCGTTGATCCCCGCGTTTGCAAATACGATATCAATTCCGCCGAACATTTCCGCCGCCTCTGACACTGCCTTTTCCATTCTGACCGGGTCTGAGACATCCACATCAAAGGCTTTGGACACCCCATTGGACACATTATTTATAAAATTCTCCGTTTTTTGAGTGCTTTCATTAATCAAATCAAAAAGAGCGACATTAGCTCCTTCTCTTGCCAGCCTTATCGCCGCTGCTCTTCCAATTCCCGATCCGGCTCCGGTAACAATTGCTGTCTTTCCAAAAAAACGACCATGGCTAATTTGGTTTACCATCATGATTACAGTCACTCCTTTTTCATTGGATAAAATATGAAGATCTCTGTACCTTTCTTCAAGATTACCCAAAAAGGAGCTACTTATAATCATCTACCGTAATTAGCAAAATTTTTTGAGATAAATTATAACAATATAGTGTTATAGCCTTTTTTTATCAATCGGTAAGTCTTCCGTTTAAAAAAGAATACCACCAAGCTGTACAGTAACATAATAGCAACAAAGGCTAACAACAATAACCAACCATTTGTGGAGAATGGAATATAATCATTGGTTTGAAGCGATATCAATCGGTGAATTTGATAAGAAATATTAATGGCGAATGGAAGTATTAACAAGTACAAGATGAGAAGTATCGGCCTGTATACATCGACTAACAGAGAATTAATTTCACTTGGTTTATAACCTAACAGACGTAATATTGACATATCCTGAATACGATCCTGAAAATTAAGTAATACGACCATATATAACAGGAGGCAGCCAATTAGTGCGCCAACCAGTTGATTAATAACTGCACTAGAACGATTGGAAACCGCATTACTTTCTAAGACAGCCCGTTTTTCTGTTGTTGTAACGACACTGCTGTTCAGGACACTCTTTAATTCATTGCTCAGTTCACCAGAATGCATATTACTTGGAATTCCGAGACTTTTGGCTAATGTGGCTTTCTCCAAATACATCGTATTCATGTCACCGTTCAAAGTGATCTCTGCGATATGGGTACTATATTGCTCCCGATCTATGATAAGTTCTAGATTATCTCCCTTGCCTTTTCCATACAATTCGCTGATACCTTGACTAATTACAATTCCATTTACATCCTTCAGATCGATCACTTCATGCTTCAAATTATACAATTCCAGTAACGAACCCTGTGAATCTAACCCAACCATTGCTAAGGGAATTTCACGGTCATCTTGCAAGATATGTACATCCTTTTGCAAGTAATACATCCTTGTAGTCCGTAAATTCTCCACATCCTGTTGGTAGCTATCATATGTAGTATCATATTCATAAGTTCTACCAATGGTTTGTGACTCAATGATCATACTACTAGACATATATAATGAATAACTCGTAATAAACAGAGTGCTAACAATTAGAATTGTGAGTGCGCTAAGAAATAATGTGTTCCACTTACGTAGAACTACACGAACCGGAAGTCTCCATCGCCGGGGTAATAGGTTAGCCACCTTATTAGCAAAGATTTTCGCCCCACTCATGTTTTGAGCTTTATCTACGTTATTCAATAGTGTATAGGAATCCTGCTTCATAAACTGAATCGCAGCGCCATAAGTTATCAGAACGATTGCTACAATCACCATTACCACGCCATAGCAAAAAGAACTGATATTAATACCTCGTGCAAAATGTGGAAAAGAATAGCTACTATTATACATTTGGAGCAAAACAGATGAACCAATATAACCTAATACAAGCCCCGCTAACGCTCCTACAGCAGAGATCACGAAAGAGACCCTTACTAATATAGCGCTGATTTGCAGTTTGGTATATCCTAACGCTTTAAAGCAGCCGAACTCTTGTTTATAAAGCAACATAAATCGTTTATAGAACATGTAATACAAGAACAAACTGATCAACCCTAATATGACAAGAAACGTATGCGCAAGTATTTTATTCGAGTCCAGCCCAAGCAGTATTTGCGAATGACTATTTATTTCGTTGGATGACGCTATATATGAGAAGGATGGATTATTTTTTAGATCAGCTATCTTTGCCTCGAAATGATTACCGTCCTTAACCCTGCCCGCATAATATCGCTCTTCTTTTCCTACATATTGCTCATAGATCTTTGGAGTTACAATAGCAAATGTTGCATGATGATCATCCTGCTGAATATCCCCAAATGGGATAAAGACCTCATAATCCGGTAAATAAAAAGAACCCGTAATGATGTACGAACGATCCCCCAACACCAAGGACTGTCCGATCTCAAGACCGTTGCTCTGCATAAATTGCGGCAAGAGGGCAATCTCCGACTCAGTCAATGGCAATCGACCTGCCACAATATATGGAAGATCAATTTCATTTGGCCTATTTATAAAAAAATAACTGCGATTATCCAGAGATATTTTCTTGATACTTCGGGCCTCCACCTCATAATCATGTCTCAGCCCTTCAATAATCTGCACTTCATCCATATCAGTTCGAACTTGAAACCTAAATTGCTCCTTTTGCTGTTCATTTACATAAGTCAGTAGATTCTTAGCATTTCTATCAATCGAGAACTCCACAAAATAATACATAAATGTCGTTAAGATCACCACTAAAAATAAGACAGCAATATATCCCTTATTGGCCAGTAAATTTCTATATATTTGCTTCCTGATAGGGTTCATATCATTTCTCCTAAATAATGCAGTTGGATTACGATTACGCCCAACTCATCTGCTCAACAGATATTGGATTCGTACAAGTCGTGTCACGATAGACCATTCCATCTTTAATCGTAATAACTCGGTCCGCAGTCCTTGCTATTTCATGATTATGAGTAATAAAAATAATGGTTATTCCGTATTGCTGGCGAATCCGATGTAATAGAGAGATAACCTTCTTACTATTAGCTTCATCCAACGCTCCCGTTGCTTCATCACAATACAGAATACTCGGTTTCTTCATTATGGCTCTAGCAATAGCTACTCGCTGCTGTTGCCCCCCTGATAGCTCACTGGGAAAATGTCTGAGCAGATTCTCAATACCTAATACCTTACTGATTTCATTCAGTTCATAATGTCTTCCAGTATTAGAAATTCCAATATTAATATTTTCTTCTACAGTAAGATGGGAAAGCAGATAATAATTTTGAAAAATAAGTCCAACTTCATTTCTGAGAAAGTTCGCTATTTCATTATCATCAAACATCGTTAAATTTTTGCCCTTATATAAGACCCTGCCGCTCGTTGGCTTAAGAAGACCGGACATAATGTTCAGCAACGTAGATTTTCCTGAGCCGCTTGCCCCAATCATAGCTGTAAATGTTCCCTCTTTGATATCGAGAGTAACATTCTTTAATACAACCTCATGCTTTCTGAATTGCTTGGTCACCTTATCGACTGAAAGTATGGTTAGCATTCGCTGTCCTCCTGCATTCCAAATCTAAGCTCGAAGCCCATAACAAGAGACTTTAACATCTCTATTTGTCCTTCGATCATGCTGTGCGATACCCCAACGGATACTGTATAAATCCGAATTCCTTCGATTGATAATATGATATGTCTCACGATTTGCTCCGGATCATGGAAACGAACCTCATTGCGTGCAACACCATACTCTAATACTCTTAATAAACTGGTAACAGACCGATCATATTGCTCCTGCAGGAACCGCTTATCCTGCTCGCTCTTATGCGTTAAAAAAAATTCATATGTCGCAGTCATCATACTTTGTTCTGCATGAATTAATTCTGCCCGCTGTTCATCAAAGAAACACTCCATTATTTCCCTGAAACTCTGACTCTCAGCCATCATATGTATAAAATCCAGTTCCATACTCTGCGAGTTCTCCATGAGTAATGTATAAAATATAGTTTCTGTCGAATCAAAATAAAGGTATAACCCGCCGCGGCTAATCCCACACTCTTCCACAATATCTTGCATTGTAGTAGCATTATAGCCTTTACGTATAAAAACACTAGCAGCTCCTTGCAGAATAAGCTTCCTCTTCCATTTGGCTTTTTGTGTCATAACAACGACCCCCAGTTTTATACTTATTAGGTCAATTAAGCAAAATGACATCAATGTCATAAATATTTTATGACATTGATGTCATTTTTACAACAAAAGAATTTTCATACACTCTCTTTCTGAAAATCACCTTTTTCGCTTATTCACATTTCATTTATTACGTTCTCGAAATGTCGATATCAGTAATAAAATAAAAAAATAGTCCTTTAAGGTAGTCCGTCATAAAACAGTATATAAAAACTATATTGTTTAAGGGCTACTGCCAAGTAAAAATGTCTAAAACAAGCGTATCGTTTATTATGAGCGATACGCTTGTTTTTTGCTTTTTCTGTCCTAATAAGTAGAACGAGATAAACAAATCTATTGAATGGAGGACAAGAATATTATGTCAAAAGGAGAACGGAATTTGCGGCTTCATATCATGGTAACGCATGAGGAATTAACCACCCTAAGAGAACGTATGGCAGAAATAAACAGCCAAAATCAAAGTGCATTTATTCGCAAGCTGGCTACTGATGGCTATGCCGTGAATGTTGACCTTGCGCCTGTAAACGAACTTGTGTCATTGCAACGCCGGTGCGTGAAAAATCTTGCTCAAATCGCCAAGTATGCAAAGTCTCATAATGTCTATGAATCTGAAATCATAGAACTTCAAAAAGGTTATCAAGGACTCTGGAAACAATATTCAAGGCTCTTGAAACATCTTGCAAAGTTAGTTGCACTTTAGGACTTCGGGCCAAGTTGGCCCGAAGTGAAATAAGGAATGAGCGACAGCGAAATGACGCGACATTAACCGGGTTTGGGGAGGTTCCCCAAAATTGGCAAGTGTGTGCATACTTGCGCTGCTTGCCGTTTAGTGGTAAGTCAAAAATGCTCTTAAAAATAGCACACTTTAATTATTCGATATCTCGAAATATAATATAAGTACATTTGTAAAAAGGCGGTGTTTTACATGGAATATTTAACAGTGAAAGAGGCCGGGGAGAAATGGGGAATTACTGCTCGAATGGTAAACTACTACTGCTCCGCAGGACGAATACCGGGAGCAATTAAAAAGGGAAATCTATGGCTGATTCCAGCCAATATAGAAAAACCTAAAGACGGACGAACAAAGGAGGAAAATAATGAGTAGGCTATTACTTCTTGAAGATGATTTAAGCCTGATTGATGGGCTTTCCTGTTTACTAAAAAGGCAGGGTTTTGAATTGGATGTTGCCCGAACCGTTAGAGAAACCAATATCATTTGGGTAGACGGTAAATATGATTTATTGATACTGGACGTATCCTTGCCGGACGGTTCCGGTTTTGAGGTTTGTCAAAAAGTACGTCAGGTATCCAAAGTACCGATTATCTTTTTAACTGCGTCTGATGAAGAGATAAGTATTGTTACAGGGCTTGATATTGGCGGTGACGATTATATTACCAAGCCCTTTAAACTAGGTGTTCTCATATCGAGAATAAACGCTTTGCTTCGGAGAGCAAAGAACTTTGGAACGACGAATACAGAAATTATATCGAACGGATTAAAAGTATTATTGCTACAAGGACAAGTCTATAAAGACAACCAACTTTTGGATTTAACAACAGCAGAGTACCGATTGCTTTGTCTGCTCATGCAAAATCCCAACATCATACTATCCAAAGAAAAAATTCTGGATAAGCTATGGGACGGTGAGGGCAGCTATGTGGACGATAATACATTAGCGGTATATATTCGCAGGCTAAGAATGAAGATAGAAAACAATCCGGCTGACCCACAAATGCTACTGACCGTCAGGGGCATGGGGTACAAATGGAATGTATTGAATTGAGGTGGGCAAATGAAGATTTTTACCAATAAGGATATTAGAAACTTCTTTACTGCAATATCGTGCATCTTGGGCGGTTTTATCCTTTTAATTCAGTTGTTAATATGGATGTTTTACGGCACATGGAATCTTGCCACACTGTTGCTGTCTTTGTTCACTGCATTGTGCATTTTAGGCGTTTGCTTTCTCTATTTTCGCAAGCAAAATCAGATTATGGAAGAAGCCATATCTCAAATTAACTTATATCTTTCAGGAAATACGGATATCCGAATTGATTGCGACAAGGAGGGCAGCTTGTATAAGCTGTTCCATGCAGTTAATACATTGGCTACAGCGCTCAATGCTCATGCGATAAAAGAGCAAAGATTGAAAAAGTTTTTGAAAGGTACTATTTCAGATATTTCTCATCAGCTAAAAACCCCGCTTGCCGCCCTCACAATTTACAACGGACTTTTACAGGAAGATACAGAAGATATTTCCGCTGTAAAAGAATTTGCCGTAAAGTCAGAGAAAGAGATTGAACGGATTGAAATGCTCGTTCAAAACCTCTTAAAAATTACAAAGTTAGACGCAGGGGCTATTATTATAAATAAAGCACCTGAAAACATAGCATATATAATGAACGATATTTATCAGCATTTTGAATTTCGTGCTAATGAGGAAAAGAAAATCATCACCTTGTCAGGGCCAGAGGATACCCAGCTTGTTTGTGACAGAGATTGGATCACCGAAGCCATTAGTAATATTGTAAAAAATGCACTCGACCATACCAATGCAGGAAGTCGGATTACAGTTGAGTGGAAAAAGCTCCCCTCTGTTACACAGATAACCATAAAGGACAATGGCAGCGGCATACACCCGGAAGATATCCATCATATTTTTAAACGATTCTACCGTAGCCGCTTTTCAAAAGATACACAAGGGATTGGCCTTGGACTACCCCTTGCAAAAACAATCGTGGAAGCACATGACGGTACTATCACAGTGGACAGTGCGTTAGGTAAAGGAAGCATATTTGTCTTAAATTTTCTTAACCTTACTAAAATGTAAGCGGAAATTCATGTGAGAGTAAGGCATGAATGTTATCCTGCCTTTATAGAAAGGTGGGATTTATTTTGAAATCATTATTATTCAACAAATTTGCAAAGTTCGCAATGCTTCGGGCGGTGCTCCTTGCAATATTGGGAATTGTGACATTTCTATTCCCGGAATTTTTGTTAGGGGGAATGGTTTATGTGGTTGCGGGATATGCCATTGTTAACGGAGCTTTTGGAGTTACTGATTTTTTTCAACATAAGAACGAAAGCCCAAAAACCGTGAATTATGAAACTATTGTAATTGCCTGTTTACTAATTATTCTTGGCATTATTTCAGTCGTTTATTACCTTCACCTTGTTAGCATACTGCCGGTTTTTCTTGGCGGATTTATGATGGTGGAAAGCATTGTTTACTTTGCAAATGCTTTATTCTCTGATACAAAGGCAAAGCCATTTTTGATTCTCCTTGCAGTTTTCATCATGATAGGTGGTATTGCTTCTAATATTTTTACATTTGGTTTTGGCGGCATACGGACGCTTTCCCAGATATTTGGTACGCTTTTACTTCTTTCATGTGTATATGAACTGTTCATCTATATCGTTCAGCGAAGAACTGTTCAATAATTACTAGCCTTACAAAGATGTAAGCGGAAATTCATATGGGAGTAAGGTGCAGATGTTAGCGTATCCTTAGGCGGTTATAAAAATGTTATGAAAAATAACTGCCTAGAAAGGTGTGATAAGATATGGACTTATTAGAAGTAAGAACAATTAGCAAAACCTATGGTACAGGTGAAGCTGCGGTCAATGCACTAAAGAATGTGAACTTTTCGATTCCTAAAGGAGAATTTGTTGCCATTGTTGGGGAATCCGGCTCCGGGAAAAGCACACTGCTTAACATGATTGGGGCACTGGATACTCCTACTTCCGGCAAGGTGTTCATTGACGGCAACGATATATTCGGTATGAAAGATGAAAAGCTCACCATCTTTCGCCGAAGAAACATCGGTTTTGTTTTTCAGGCGTTTAACCTGATACCGGAACTTAATGTGGAGCAGAACATTACATTTCCCGTTCTGCTCGACTACAAAAAGCCCGATCAGGCTTATGTAGAGGAAATTCTAACTGTGTTGTCCTTAAAGGACAGACGGAATCACTTGCCACGGCAGTTATCGGGCGGTCAGCAGCAGAGGGTAGCGATAGGACGTGCTTTAATTACCCGTCCTATGATGATTCTTGCAGATGAACCGACCGGAAATCTGGACAGCCAAAACAGTAGTGAGGTTATCTCACTTTTAAAAACAGCGTCTAAACGCTATCAGCAGACAATTATCATGATTACTCATAACCGGAGCATTGCTTCTGCGGCTGACCGCGTGTTGCAAGTGTCGGACGGTGTTCTCACAGATTTGGGAGGATATTCCGAATGAACAGCTATCTTGGTCTTGTTTCAGAATATGCAAAGGTACACAAAAAGAAAAATAGGCTGACTGTAATATGCATTGCGATATCCGTCATGCTGGTAACAGCCATTTTCGGTATGGCCGATATGAGTATTAAAGCACAAATAAATGAAGAGATTCGCCAGCATGGTAACTGGCACACTATTATTTCAAATATTTCAGACGACACAGCATCCTCCATAGATAGTCGTAGCGATATCAATGTATCTGGATTTTTGGGTGTGGCTGATACGACAACCTATCAGGGAAAGGAACTCCTTGTTCAGAGCAGCAGCGAGGAACTTGCGAAACAAATGAATTTGGTTGTTTCTGTTGGACATTATCCTGAATCGGAGCAAGAAGCCTTACTTGACAGTCAAGGTCTTGAACAGTTTGGTCTTTCCATTGGTGACACAATTGAAGTTGATTTTTCTGACGGAAAGACAAGGCAGTATAAAGTCACTGGAACCTACGGCGATTTCTCCAGCCTGCAAAGTACGGACGCCCACGGTCTACTACTGTCAACTGCGGGAATGCGTGCGCTTCCGACTGAACTATATCAAGAGTATGATTACATTCAATTCAAAAGCGGCGTAAATATCAATCGGGCACTTTCGGAAATCAAAGCGGAATATGGTCTGACTGACAAACAGGTTTCTACAAATGTCATGCTCCTTGGCCTCATGGGACAGAGCAACGACTCCACTATGTTAGAAGTTTATCTTACAGCTGCAATTTTATTTATTCTTGTGACAATGACAGGTACATTCATGATTGCCAGCAGCTTTAACATGAGCATTTTGGAAAGGACACAATTTTTCGGGTTACTGCGCTGTCTTGGAGCAACCAAAAAGCAAATCAAACGATATATCCGACTTGAGGGATTTCAGTATTGTCTAAAAGGGATACCGATTGGATTATTGACCGGATGCGGCATATTGTGGATAGCAATCTTTTTTTTAAACAAGCTGAACTCGGAATATCTTCCTGAAATGCCAATGTTTCAAATTAGTTGGATTGGTATGGTTTCGGGCATTATAATGGGCTTCCTGGTTGTCATGCTTGCTTCAAAATCTCCCGCAAAAAAAGCAGCCAAGGTATCTCCGCAAGCGGCTGTAACGGGCAATATCAATGAAACCAATAATTTGAAAATAAACAGGGCGTCAAACACAAGAATGCTTCACGTCGATACGGCAATGGGTGTTCGCCACGCTTTTTCCAATAAAAAGAGCATGGTATTGATTGCGGGTTCTTTTGCAATCAGCATAGTCCTGTTCTTGTGTTTTACAATCTTAATTACCTTTATGAACCATGCGTTAAATCCCTTAAAGCCTTATGCGCCTGATTTATCCATTGAGGGAACACAGGATACCATATTGCTCGACCGTTCGCTCAAACAAGAAATTAATGCACTTCCTCATATAGAGAATATATTTGGTCGTATGTTTTACACGGACATTCCGGCAAACGACAAGCAGGATACTAATACGGCCACACTGGTTTCCTATGACGAACCTCAATTTGCGTGGGCAGAAGATTCGCTTATTTCCGGAAGCATTGAAAATGTTAAAAACGGAAACGGTGTATTGGTTGATTACGGGTATTCACAGGAATTTAATTGGCAGATTGGCGATACGATTACACTGAACATTAACGGAAAGCCGCATGAGGTACAGGTTGCCGGTATTGTTTCCGATGTGCCACTTGATTCGGCTAATGGCGAATGGATTATTCTTTGCTCTGAAAAGACGTTTACAGCCTTAACCGGGGTAGATAGCTATAAGATTATTGACATACAAGTTAAACAGGACATTTCCGATCAGGTTAGAAGTCTGATTACGCCGGAAATGAAACTGCTGGATTTTCAGCAACATAACAGCGAGGTACGCACAGGTTATTTCGCAATGGCGGTATTTGTCTATGGATTTTTGATGGTCATTGCACTCGTTGCCTTAATCAATATTATCAACACGGTAAACGCAAGTGTTTCCAGTCGCATAGACAACTATGGCATGATGCGTGCAGTGGGTATGTCAGGTAAACAGCTTAAAAAAATGGTAACGGCTGAGGCCGCTGCTTACGCTATATCCGGTAGCCTAACAGGTGGAATTTTAGGGCTAATCTTACACCGTTTTTTCTTTGGAATGTTGATAACATCGAATTGGGGAGAGCTTTGGCAACCACCGCTTGCGGTTCTGATTGTTACTATTTTAGCCGCAATCCTGACTACCTTTATCGCGGTGGTTTCACCAACAAAGAAAATTGAAAAAATGAGCATTGTTAATGTTGTGAACGCAGGGTAGCAGAAATTTATATGGAAGCAGCTGAAACACGGTAATAAAAAAACCGTTGTTTTGGCTGTGGTATAGCTATGTCTTTTAAAGAACAACAATGCCTCACGGCGGTTTTGAAATAACATTCAAAGCCGCCGTGTTGTTCTATTCTCCTATGAAATGTCGGAGGATGTGGTACAGACTGCTCTTTTCAACGCATTGCAATGGCGGCTTTAGGATAGGAGGCTCTTATGTATCCAAAGTCGCTGTTAACTGTTTGGGAGGAACCGTTGCTTTATTGTAACGGTTTGGCATAGCTGATGTTCTAAGGACACATAATTTCAAAATAACACATCAAAAAACAGGTAGCTACTGCGCCTATTTTTCATATGACACCGTTTGAGTAATTTCTCGGATTGGTGTTTTTTTGTCCCCTTTTTTCATTGGCAACACATGGGACAAGCCTTTTCACTTCGGGCCAAGTTGGCCCGAAGTCCCATAAGGGAAATAGCCGCGCCGAATATCAATAGGGTGTTCCCCCTCTTAAACTCCCCCCACTCGCCGTGCGGCAGAGGTTCCCATGTAAAAGACATGGGAACCTTACGGTTCAGTGTGGGGCAATGGGCTTTTGCCCTTTCTGCTCTTTGGATGATGCCGGGGCGCGGGGCTGGCCCCGCAAAAGCTGACGGACAGCACCAACCAAGCGGAGCCGGTTTTGCCGTAGAATGGAACGGACGGAAACGGGGCCAACTTCTCCTGGCTCTGCTCCCCGTTTTCGGCGGTGTAATGGCATGGCAAAAATCCGGGCTGTCAAGGATTTAAGGGTGAAACCCGTCCCTTGACTGGACGGATAGGCGCAGTGGCCCAAGTGCGGTACACTCCCTTGTCAACTTTTAGGTTTTTGCCCTACCCGCAAACCCGCATAAATACAGGGTTTCTGACTACCCCCAATCCCCGTTTCGAGGGGTACAGATGGAAAGCGCAAGCAGAATATCCATATCAGCTATGATTTGGTGGGGATTCTGCCGGAACTAAATAACCCGACACATGAAGAAATGGCGTAGCTTTTACGCTACGCCATACTTCGTTCAAATACTGTTTTACTAAGGACTACCTAATCGAGAATAATTTAGTAAATTCTCGATTGGACTATTTTCGGTAAAAACAGATTAGATATCTCTTTGCTTAAAAATGGCTGTTGAGATCACATAAGATGTTAGTATCGCGACAATAATGGCACTGCTACAAATTATTCCACTTTCTACAGGGTGATTATTGAACCAATCCATGATGGTAATGGTTTGTTCTGTTGATAAAATCCCTGTTACTATCCCATTGCCCATCATTACAAAAAGGATCAATACAATGTTTAAAAACTGCCCTCCCTTAGGCCCTATCCAGTAAAAGAGCGGAATGTACAGTGCCATAAACAGCAAACCGGATATAATGCTGCCTACCACCAGTAACGTATGAAAGTACATATTCCCATCTAAATAATATCGAGCCAAGCTGTTCACTAATCCACCCAGAATACCTGCTATGATGAGAAGCGAGCCTGCAGATGCATATTTAGACAATACCAATACTTTTCGTCGAACCGGAAGAGTCCCCAAAAATTGTTGTGACGAAGGCTGCATATCGTTATTGACGACCAGTATCAATAAAAGCATGGGCAAAAAATTGTATAAGAGCAAGTTGTCCTTTTGCACGAAACCTGAGAAAATGATCGTATAGATTACGATTAGCCACAGATAACGTTTTAATAACAATAGGTCCTTTCGCATCAATAAGGATATGCTAGACATGCTTTATTCCTCCTTTTGCGGTGTAATACATGATTTCCTCCAGCGTAGGTGTCTGATACATAACATCATTTCCAAACAGTGATACAACCCGGTTGCGATCCCTACTAAGACCCTCAAAACCAACTCCTGTCTCACGCAGACCTACAAACTCCTTGCGAATATCCCCGTCTAACAGCTCACGACCACCTTTTACAATCAAATACCGATCCAAAACCTCATCTTTAGCTTCTGAAAAAACGAGTTGCCCTCTATTTACAAAGGTAACGTAGTCAGCTACTCGATCCAGATCCGTCGTCAAATGAGTTGAGAACAGAATCGTATTTCGCTCATCTAAAATATAATCGGCAAGCAGCTCCAGCAATTCTCTACGAAACACCGGGTCAAGTCCAGCAGTCGGTTCATCCATAATTAACAACTTAGGATGGTGGGATAAGGCTAGTGCGATGGAGAACTTGGTTTTCATCCCTTTAGAGCATTCTTTTATTTTTTTGCGAGCCGGAAGCTCGAATATATCCATGTACTTTAAATAAAGATCCTCATCCCAATTAGAGTAAAACGGAGCTACGATTTTTTTCATCTCTGCCAAAGTTAAATAGTCATAGTAGATATTTTCGTCTGAAATATACCCGATTTGCTCTTTATAATCCGCCCTCTCAGAATCAATAGGCTGGCCTAAAACAGAAATATCTCCCTGATCAGGAATGACCATCCCCATAATCGATTTAATAATCGTGCTTTTTCCTGCCCCATTTGGACCAATTAAGCCCGTAATATAGCCATTCGGCACTTGAAAAGAAACATTGGATAACTTGTAGTTCTTATAGCTTTTGCTCACATTGCGAATTTCCACAGCGTTCATCTGTTATGGCCTCCCTCTTTTTCCACCAACCTGATCCATTCAACCAGCTCTTCAACATCGATAGGTATATTACGGCACTCCTCCAGCAATTCCCTGATTTTGTCCTCCAGTAGACGAAGCCTCTGCTCCCGAATAAACTCTTGATTCCCTCCAGATACAAAGGAACCTTTACCTACTACAGAATCGATTAGCCCCTCCTGCTCCAGCTCGTTATAAGCTCTTTTTGTTGTAATGACGCTAATTTGCAAATCTTTGGCAAGCTGCCGAATCGAGGGTAATGGCGTTCCCGGAGTTAATTCTCCCTGCAAAATACTTCCGCGAACTTGCCTTACAATTTGTAGGTATATGGGTTCACCGGAAGACGGAGATAATAAAATATTCATAATTTCCCTCACCTTTACATGTGTAAACTTTGTTTTTAATGTATATATACAATATATACACTTTAATTAAACTATGCAAGTTATTTGAGCATAAAAAAAGATGACTCCCATTTCAGGAATCATCACTATTATCATTATAAATTAGCTTACCACTCCGGCACTATCGGGATGCCTTGATCCCGGTGTCACATGGAACCAAGTCTGCAGTATTTCGAGAAATCGCTCCATTGGTGTAGGAGTTGCAATTAACCAGTCTTCATCTTCCTTAGTACTCGTTCGAATCAACCAATTCATATGGTGATTAATAAGAAATCTTGCACTCTGAGTGTCCCATTTGCTTCCATTCCAGGCGTAAAATCTAAGATCTCCCTGTGATAAGCATGTTTTTAGACATTTCGCCAGCGCCATTATAGCTTCTTGATCATCCGGTACATTAGACAATTCCGACAGGATTTGTTCCACATCCAGCTCATCAGAGTGGCTGGCAACCTCCTCAAACTGCCGTTTAGACAGCATTAGCGCAGGCAACTTATCCGGAGTCTGCTTATTCCATTGAATCTTCCCCGCGACCATTCCACTCGCGTTGCATACCTCGCTAATTTCATCAATCCTATGTAGCGACGGCTCCCGATTGGATCGCTCCATATTTACGATTCGTTCATCTGTAATATGCATAAATTGTTCGATTGTTTCTGTTGCCGTTCTAAACTTCAGCCAGCACGCCTTTTCTGCATTACATGCTGTTTTCAAACTGGAGGACAAATGCAGGGGCATCCCCCATCCTTCCTCGTTGTCATTCATAATGAGGTATCCCTTTGAAATCAGTGACTTTCGAACATCTTCCCATTCTCCCAAATCCGTATCGATCAAAAAGTCGCGGAAAGGGTCATCCACGCCCAGCAAGCGGTCGGTTTCCAGCAGGCTTGCCAGAAAATACAATTCTTTTGAATCAAGCATCATCGATTCATTTTCCACAGTATTTGCCATGATCATCCGCTTACCTCCTCCAATAAATGGCGTTGGCTCTGGTTTCAACTAGTACTACTTGTTGTAAACCTATTTTTTCTTCTTTGAATCAGCTAGCTCCTCCATATTGCGGACGGTTTTCATCATACCACTGTTTTCCTATTCTGTATCGATACAAAATATGGTAACTTGTAACAATATACCCAATCAATTAGGAATTGAAGCATATTTTTTTCTAGTAAGTGAAACTTTTTTTAGCTCCCATTCGTATTACTCACAAATAAT
>RCUF01000322.1_pt1 | contig 18415 bp, 18 predicted proteins | sample 2166311 | NCBI WGS metagenome assembly RCUF01 (sample SAMN09932608, study PRJNA488358) | compost metagenome | feature: garden; material: soil; isolation source: compost soil in 4-hydroxybenzonitrile-enriched culture | place: Germany: Experimental Botanical Garden Goettingen | collected 2016-01-27
TCCAGCGCTGGTGCGCTAACAGCAACATCAGCTTTCAGACCTTTTGGGGCAGCTATAGCCTTCTTTTCTGATGAGAACTAGAGCTCAGGGTGTGCGTGCTTGATCTTCAAGCGGCTCCAGCGGCGTTCTACTTCATCATGGAAAGATTTCAGGAGCGCTTCATTTTCCGGCTTAAGCAAATGTCTGGTTTTTCCCATTCCTTTCAGCCATTCGGTCAGTTCAACCTTTTGGCTCTTGGCCTCAGGGTCATAGGTGATGGTCGTAATACCGAGTTCAACTTCGTATAAAGGGAAAAAGCAGGAGTCTACCGCCGTCGCAACTAGTGATGTTCCCGCGTTATCCTCAGCCATCCAGTTGAGTGGGCATGCGCTAAGAATTTTGCCGTAAACAAGTCCTTCATTTTGTGCGTACCACCAAGCTTTGGCAGCCTTTTTCACCAAATCCTGTGGATGGGCTTCTGTTCCGGTAAATACGTAAGGAATATTGGTGGCTGCCATAATTTGCGGGGTGTCCTTATGGTGGCTGCCTTTGCCTTGTTGAGTTTTGCCCACGCCCGAGGTTGAAGTGCGGTGACCTTTAGGAGTGGAATAAGATAGCTGGGCTCCGGTATTCATGTAGCCTTCGTTATCGTATTCCAGAATAATCATTCTATGATTGCGCAATGCAGCTCCGATCGCCGGACCCATTCCGATATCCATACCTCCGTCCCCAGTGACCATAACAAAGGTAAAATCATCCTTCAGACCAAGATCATCAAGTTCACCACGGCGTTTGCGCTCCCAGAACATTTCAACGACACCTGACAATGTGGCGGCTCCATTTTGAAAGAGGTTATGAATAAAGGTTCCTTTGTGCGACGAATGAGGGTAGCCTGTAGATACAACATAAGCGCATCCGGTATGGAACAGAGTTACGATATCGCCCTCAATTCCTTTGAAGAACAGCTCCAGACCGGAAAAAATACCGCAGCCCGGACAGGCTCCATGTCCTGGAGTCAGGCGTTTCGGCTTTTTAACCAACGAGCGCATAGGAGGAACTTTTACACGGAGTTTTCCGGTGAGCTCGTCTTTATCTATTTCGATCAAACCCGTTTTGAGATCCTCGAATTTTAATGGCTTAAGCAGTCTTATAGGGGTCTTATCACCTTCGCCAGGACGATGTCCGTAAAAATCAAACGGGACCGCGACCTCACCACTTTTTGCGGCTTCAATAGCGAGCTGGAAGAAATGATGCCCATCCTCTGCATAAAACTCTTTACCCCCAAGCCCGTAAATCCGGCTAATCACTTGAGTTGTGTGGTTGCCATGCGTAAAAAGTGCAGCTTTAAGCTCGTTCACCATATTTCCGCCATGTCCGCCAGTGGAATCTCCGCGGTCTCCAACGGTGATGGCCTTTACATTTTTCAGTGCATTAGCAATTTGTTTCTGTGGAAAAGGACGGATAATATTAGGGGAAATGGAGCCTGCCTTGATCCCTTCAGCCCGTAGCTGATCTACTACATCTTTAATAATTTCCGAAGCAGAATTCATAAGGAAAACCGCAACTTCAGCATCCTCCATCCTGTACAGATCAAGGGTAGGGTAGTAACGACCAGTCAGATCACCGTATTCTTTAGCTATCCGCTCAAACACTGCACCGGCCTTGTACATGGCTTCAGACATTTGATAACGGTTATTAATGTAATCCGGCTCGTTCATATACGGACCGATGGAAATCGGATGCTCACGATCCAGTGTATGGGGAAAACCGGCAGGCGGCTGCTCACCGACAAATTTCATTACATCTTCCCGATGCATAAAGGTTTGGACTCTGCGTTTTTGGTGAGAAGTGAAATAGCCGTCCGATGCAATCATCACCGGAAGACGCACTTCAGGGTCCTCCGCAAGCTTGAGTGCCATAATATTCATATCATACACGGCTTGAGGATCACGGCACATCAGAATGGGCCAGCCAGTATTTAGCGCGAAGTATAAATCGGAATGATCTCCGTGAATGTTCAGTGGTCCAGAGATGGAGCGGCAGACCAGGTTCATGACCATGGGCAGTCGTGTACCGGATTGAACAGGCATTTGCTCAAGCATGTACATGTAACCCTGAGCACTGGTTGCATTAAATACGCGGCCCCCAGCAGTCGAAGCACCATAACATATCCCTGCCGAGCTATGCTCGCCATCGGATGGAATTAGCTTAATATCGTGCTGGCCGGTTGTTTTAGTAAGATCTAAAAATTGCGCAACCTCGGTAGAAGGTGAAATCGGAAAATAACCCATGACATGATAATTAATTTGCTGTGCAGCGTATGCGGCCATTTCATTTCCAGATTCATACACGTATTGCTGCTCCACCTTGGCGGAGCCAACCTCTTTACTGTAATCGATAGCCATCATAAACCCACCTTTCTTTTTGTTAAAATTGCGCAGCAAGATCAAAGCGATGCTTGACTGAATGCTTGTCTGCATAGCCCTCTTTTTCCTTAATACTGCTTAATGCACTGGTTGGACAGGCTTGCACGCATTTGAGACAGCCCTTGCAGTATTGGTAATCAATCCCTTGCAGAAACATTTGGGATCTGCCTTTCCTGTCGGTTCTTTCTTCCCATACAAAACACATGTCAGGGCAAACATTGTCGCAACCTGCGCAGTTAATGCACGATTCTGGATCGTAGGACGGGATCATACCGGATCGGGAAATACTCAAATCCTTCAAATAATTGCCTCCGGGATTTGTGATCATGCCTCCAATCGGCTGATTCTCATAACCCAGTGATGAAATATTTGAGTGCTTGAAGTCGAGGAGTGGGCCATTATCTTCTAATGCAAACAGTTCAAAAACCACTTCTTCATACCCTCGATCAAATGTACGGTGTGCGGATTCGATGGCTTGAGGATATTTAGCTCCGAGCGATTTAGTGACGATGTCCTTCATTGCCTGTGGGTCCAGAAACGGACATATTTTGAACAGGGCTCCTAACATCGCCATATTGACCCGGTTTTTCTCCTTTAATGCAATACCCGTAGCATCAATAGCTGCAATCTTTCCACCCTGCATGTCAAGCAGTGCCATTAATTGTGAAGGAGCTTTGGTCGAGTTGACCAATACGATGCTGTCAGGGCCGATGCCGCTGGTTACATGGACGGTCTTGGCAAGAGCCTCGTGAAAGATACCGACCATATGCGGATGTTCAACTGATGAGGTGTCGCGGATTTGTGTAGTTAGCTCGCAAAAGCGGATATGAGCTTTAACTGGAGAGCCCTTCTTTTCCGATCCGTACGAGGAGAAGCTGACACCATTAAGCCCGCTCCCGTTTACTCCGGCTTCAGCCAGCATTTTGCCTGCGAGATTGGCTCCCATTCCTCCAATGGCCTCTAAACGAATTTCATAAAATCCTAACTTGTTAACTAACGGAAGACCTCCCATGAACATGTCCCCTTTCGTAAAATGACATCATGATTCCATTTGTTTGCGTCTTTTTCATTCAAATTACAGGTTGAAAAGAGAGGGAGTGGTGATATATATCATAGGTTTTAGCAATTTTTGTAAATCGTCACAGTTTGTTATAAATCCGCGGTATTTTATATAACGTATTATGTCATTAATGACAGATTGAGCGCGCTTTTGCCTTGAAGTCATGTGTATAAATGATCGCGCATTGAAAAATAAATCGAACCCAAGTAAGATGAATTTAGTTGTCAAATAATGACGCATGAAGGAGTCAAATATGACAGAACCTATCTCTTACACGACCGAGGAAATTGCAAAATTATTAAAGGTTTCCAAGTTAACGGTATATGAGCTGATCAAAAAGGGAGAACTGCCTTCTTACCGGGTCGGCAAACAAATCAGAGTAGATTCAACAGATTTGGAAGCTTATAAGCAGAATGCAAGAAATGAAATGAATCCTGCGACCAGCTTGGAACCCATCCAGATACAGCAGCAGCCCGATGCACATCGACCCGTAGTAGCAATAGAAGAAGAACGACTGGATCAAGAGGCAGATATCAGATCATTGATCATTACGGGTCAGGATGCAAGTCTGGATTTACTGGCAAAGGCTATGGAAAGAAAAAGCTCCCGTATCAGGCCGCTGCGCTCGGTTGTCGGAAGTATGGATAGTCTGGTTGCTATGTATAACGGTCGTGCGGATATCGTCAGCACTCATCTGTTTGACGGTGACACTGGCGAATATAATCTTCCGTTTATACGAAAATTGTTTATATCATTACCGTACAAGGTCATTCATTTAGTGACACGAAAAGCAGGCTTGTATGTAAAGCAAGGCAATCCTTTTAATATTCATACATGGGATGATCTCGCACGACGGGATATTCGACTGGTTAACCGGGAGAAGGGTTCGGGCGCAAGGGTATTGCTGGATGAGCAGCTTCGTTTACATGGAATATCACCTGCATCTATTTCCGGTTATCAGAACGAGGAAATGACACATATGGGAGTTGCCGGACGGATTGTCATGGGGCAGGCGGATGTAGGTGTCGGGAGTGAGCGTCCGGCACGGATCGAAGGGCTGGAATTTATTCCGCTAATTCAGGAGAAGGTAGACCTGGTAGTTCTTAAACAACCGGAAAATAAAAAATGGATTATGCAGCTTCAGCAGATTCTGCAATCGCATGAGTTTCAGGAAGAGCTTTTGTCACTGGGAGACTATGAGGTTTCCTTAACCGGGCAGGTGCTTGCTGAGAATGGAACGGAGTAAGACATAATAAAGAGATGTGGGGATTTAAATCCTTTACAGGGGGCAGGAGAACAAATGAGAGAACGGTATTCAAGGCAAATGCTGTTTGCGGGAATAGGCGAAGCCGGGCAACAAAAGCTTGCCGGGAGTTCCGTCTGTATTGTAGGCATGGGTGCTCTTGGCTCTAATCTGGCGAATCACATGGTCAGATCGGGAGTCGGAAAAGTTCGCATGATAGATCGGGATTATGTAGAATACAGCAATCTCCAAAGACAAATGCTGTATGATGAGGAAGATGCCCGGGAAGCGTTGCCTAAAGTGGTCGCCGCGCAGCGGAAGCTTGGCCGAATAAATTCATCCATCCAATTGGAAGCCTTATTTATGGATGTTACGTCAAGCAATATTCATGAATTGCTGGAAAATACCGATTTGGTGCTGGATGGAACAGATAACTTCCAAACCCGTTTTCTGCTTAATGATGCTTGCTATTCGATGGGAATACCATTTGTATATGGTGGAGCGGTCAGCTCACGGGGAATGAGTGCTATTTTTATTCCAGGGAGTACACCATGTTTGCGATGTCTGATGCAGTCGCCAGATGCAGGTGGTCAAACCTGTGATACCGTCGGTGTAATATCTCCGATTGTGGATATCATCGCTTCTTATCAGGCCGTTGAAGCTATCAAATATTTAGTGGGAGCAGAAGAGCAGCAGCGGGGCGAGCTTGTAAGTATAGATGCTTGGCATAATCAATTTTATACCATGAAGCTGGGGAGACCTCGCAGTGATTGCCCATGCTGTCAGCTGAAGCAGTATCCTGCCTTATTGCAAAAGGAAGACACAGAGATTTCACTTTGCGGACGCGAATCGGTACAGATATCCGGACATGCTCCGTTTGATTTGTTATTGTGGCGGGAAAAGCTGGAGCCCGCTGTCAATGGTGTTAAAGAGAACCCTTTTCTGCTTCGGGCCCAGCTTAATGAGGGCTTAAGACTGGTTTTGTTCGCCGACGGGCGTGTACTGATACAAGGTACTGATGATATTGTCCGGGCGAAGACCTTGTATGCGCGTTATATCGGGAATTAAGGGTTGTTCTGCTGAATGAGCAGCAGCGCTTGCTCCAGCCTTATCCTCCGGATACAGGAGGGATGATCGCAACTTCGGCGGCATCGTTGATGATCGTATCATCGGGCGCATATTCCTGATCAACAGCTACCATTGATATGGCAATCTGGGATGCGGCATCGGGATAGGAAGCAGAAAGTAGCTCTTTTAATTTTCCTGCAGTTAAAGGCTTGTTCTCGACATGATATGTCAGTGAAGTAGCGCCGAGCGTTTCGGCCAGACTAGCGAACAGTCGAATAGATAGCTGCATCTATCAATCACCTCCAAATTTTATGCTAACTAGTATACCATCAGGGTCAATATGTTCCTGTGATAAAAATTGAAACGATGAAATATTTTCAGAAAAAGCCTCATCGTCAGTAAGTGACAACGAGGCTTAATTATTTTTATTTCATACAGGTTTAAGAAGTTCCTCGTAGTTATTTTTCATGAAATGAAGAAAATAATCCGCGATGAGCTTATGACCTTGTTCATTCGGATGAATGCCATCCTCGCACATGTATTCTCGATAATCCTGTGTATTCAGGAAAGAATCTCGTATATCGATCCATTTCACTTTAAGCTCCTTGGCAACCTGTACAATGGCATCATTATATAGCTTATGCCAATCGTAAATTTCATTAACAGTTCCTAACCAGAGGAGTATGTTGCTCGCATTGGCAGCATTATTTTTGCTAATCCATTTGAAATATCGCTCTGCATCCAGTGGAGGCAGTGTCATAAGCACGGGAATGATCTTTTCTTGACGCAGCTTCTGGATCATTTCTTTTAAGGTGGATACATAATGGTTTAATGTTGTTTTCGGTAAAAAATCACCATGAGGATTCTGGGCAATTTCTTCCCAGTTGTAGTCACAGTCGTTGCCTCCGAATTCAAGGATAACAATATCGGGCTTTTTGCTGAGTACGTCACGATACATTGTGGAGAAGCCTTTAGTGATGACGGAACCGAATCTCCCCGCATTATGAATGATTCCTTTGAACTGCTGCTGTACCAGATTGGCGAAGCTGTTGCCAAGCACTTTGTATTTGCCATTTTCTTGATCTAATATGACGCCTTTGGCGATGGAATCTCCGAAAAGCACAATGTTGTAATGATCTTTTTGTGATAACATGGACTAAGACCTCCTGGTAAGGTTGATCAAACAATATTATGTAGTTATCATTACTACATGTTAGTATAGTGCAATTATATCACGTGATTCTAAAAATGTGTATAATATATTTGTAAAATTAAAATGATATTGCGGCACTTAATAAGGAGGAAGGAACAAAGTTGCAAGAAGATATACAGCTCTTATTGGAGCAAATTATGGAACAGGGTGATATTCAGCTATCCGATATTCCGAATATTGATTTGTATATGGATCAGGTGATTACGATCTTCGAGAATGCCTTAGGTACGAGTAAACGTTATCCTGAGGACAAGCTGTTGACGAAGACCATGATCAACAATTATACGAAAGATAAAATTCTTATGCCCGCAATTAATAAGAAATATACATCCGAGCATATCCTTATCATGGCGCTTATTTATCATTTGAAGCAAACCTTGTCGATTTCTGATATAAAAAGCTTGTTTCAAGGAACGTTGCATCATGAGGAGGTAAATGTACAGGAGGTTTATCAGGAGTTTTTAGTTCTGAAGCAGCACCAGTCTATGCTTTTTGCACAACATCTTCAAGAAGCGGAGCATGGTGTGTCTGACAGGGATCATAACCAGAAAGAGAAGACTCTATTAACAGTGCTCACACTTATTCATCATGCTAATACATACAAGCGGCTTGCTGAGAAGATGATCGATCAATTGAAGTGAGCATTGACCATTATTTGGCTTTTCATAATCTTTATTTAAGGATATGATAATATTTGCAATATAAGCGAAACACAAAGCAAGAGAGGGAGTTCATGACTATGTCAACCATACTAAAAACATTAACAATTGCCGGTAGTGATTCCAGCGGTGGCGCGGGATTGCAGGCAGACCTGAAGACATTTGAAGAATATGGAACTTATGGTTTCAGCGCTTTGACGACCATTGTAACGATGGACCCGGACAATGGCTGGCATCATAACGTGTATCCAATAGATGCTAAGCTGGTTGCAGAGCAGCTTAAGACTGTTTTTGCGGGTGGACCTGTGGATGCTATGAAAACAGGGATGCTGGGCAGTGTGCCTATTATCGAAGTAGTACAGAAATGTATACTGGAAAATCAGCAAAAAAATGTGGTTATTGACCCTGTTATGGTGTGCAAAGGGGAAGATGAAGTACTTAATCCGGATAGTGCGGATGCCATTCGTGATTTGCTTCTGCCGTTAGCTGCGGTTGCTACGCCAAATTTATTTGAAGCCGGAGTATTGTCTGGTCTAGGGCGTCTTACGACTGTTGGTGAGATGAAGGAAGCAGCTAAGATTATTCATGAACGTGGTGCAAAAAATGTTGTCATAAAAGGCGGAAAATCGCTGGATGGGGACATGGCTATAGACCTGCTCTATGACGGTGCGGAATTTACGATTCTGGAGACGCCAAAAATTGAACCCGCTCATAATCACGGCGCTGGCTGTACTTTTGCTGCAGCTGTAGCAGGTGGGTTAGCTAATGGATTATCTGTGAAGGAAGCTGTAGCTAAAGCGAAAAAATTTGTAACAGCAGCTATTCGTTCAGGATATCAATTTAACGAATATGTGGGACCTGTTTTTCATGCAGGGTTCCGATTGAACGGAGAGTAGAGCATCATAATTGTCTAAATAATTATACGGGTTTTTTCGGCATGATTTTATGCCGGAAATGCCCGTTTTTTTTACGTTGAAAATTCATGATAATCAATGAGATCAGGGGAAGTAAGCGCTTTTTTATCCTAATTACGTCTGGAAATCGTTTTTTGTGCCTTTTTCAGACTTTTACAGAAACGAAGACCAGGAGTAATATTCAGTCTTGTATTTGATATCTTGATTCGCTGAGTTTCCCGGAAAACGGGAAAGCGGGGGAACCATAATGTCGACGTGTTTGGGGCAAAATACCAACCGAAGGCATGGGGTGAATCTGCAATTGTTCTTCAGCAAGAACATTTCGCAGAGGGGTGACTCTCACCACCCTAATCCGACAGCTAACCTCGTAAGCGTAGTCTGGGAGAGGATGATACTGTGACCATTTGAAAAATGGACCACAGGGGTTCTTGCCTCTGTGGTTTTTTGCTGTCCAATTTAGTTAGAGAAAGAGAAAGCTATAAAGCACTTTTGATTAAGCAATTAAAATATAGCTGGTGGTGAAGGGTCATGTTTTCAATAATCAAGAGAGTACTTATCGGTCAACCGTTAAAGTCTACTCAGCTTGGAGAACAAAAATTAAATAAAACAAAAGCTCTGGCAATTCTATCGTCAGATGCCTTATCCTCTGTGGCCTATGGTCCGGAGCAAATTTTACTCGTATTAATGACGATCGGTGCTGCTGCCTATTGGTTATCCATTCCGATTGCGGCCGGAATTCTTGTTCTGCTGCTGGCGCTTGTTCTATCATATCGACAAGTGATTTTTGCTTATCCGCATGGCGGTGGTGCCTACGTGGTTTCTAAGGAAAACCTTGGCGTAAGCTCCGGTCTTTTAGCCGGAGGCGCATTGCTGGTCGATTATATATTGACGGTTGCTGTTAGCATATCAGCAGGAACGGACGCCATAACGTCTGCTTTCCCAAGCCTGCATTTTTACAATGTGCCTATTGCCATCCTTTTGGTCATTGTGATTACAATACTGAATCTTCGTGGTATTACCGAATCAGCTTCAATACTGGCTTATCCGGTTTATCTATTTGTACTAGTCATTTTTATCATGATTGTAGCGGGGTTGTATCAAATACTGACAGGCAAAGTATCGCCGGATCTCCATGCTTCCATAGGTACTCCGGTTGCTGGCTTGTCGCTGTTCCTGCTCTTAAGAGCGTTCGCATCAGGAAGCTCTGCTCTAACTGGTGTAGAGGCGATATCCAACGCGATTCCTAATTTTAAGGAGCCTGCTCCGGTCAATGCCTCTAAAACGCTGGCAGCGATGGGAGTGCTGCTAGCTCTGTTATTTACAGGGATAGTCTGGCTGGCGTATTTTTACGGTATTTCACCAAAAGTGGAGGAAACCGTTGTATCACAAATCGCCTCCGTTACTTTTGGCAGAGGCACAATGTATTATGTAATCCAGGGAATAACTGCAATGATTCTTGTTTTGGCTGCAAACACAGGGTATTCAGCATTTCCGCTGCTGGCTGTGAACCTGGCTAAAGACAAATACATTGCCAGAATGTTTACGGTCCGGGGAGACCGTCTTGGATACTCCAACGGTATTCTATTTTTGGCTGTGGCATCCATTTTATTGATTATTGTGTTTAAAGGGCAAACAGAGCATCTGATTCCTCTTTATGCGGTTGGTGTATTTATTCCGTTTACGTTGGCTCAAGCGGGAATGCTGGTGAAATGGATTCGGGAAAAACCCGCAGGCTGGAAAGTAAAGCTGAGTATTAATGCAATAGGTGCGCTGATCAGCTTTACCGTCATGATGATTTTTTTCATCACCAAATTTCCGCAAGTGTGGCCAGCCCTGATTTTTTTACCAGCGATAGTGTTGGTATTTAAAAAAATAAATAAGCATTATGAAGCAGTAGGTGATCAGCTGCGAATCAATCCGAACGAACCGGATTTACCGATCGAAGGGAATATCATGTTGGTTCCAGTGGCGGGGATTACACATGTGGTTGAGAATACACTGAATTACGCGAAATCACTATCTCCGGAACAAATTATTGCGGTATATGTTGCCTTTGATAAGGAAGCAGAAAAGCAGTTTGAAGAAAAGTGGAATCAGTGGCAGCCTAACGTTCGACTGGTTACGCTATATTCCCAGTATCGAAGCATAATTCAGCCACTCACTAAATTTATCGATATTGTTGAGAATAAGGCGAAAGAATCAAACTATAGGGTGACGGTACTGATCCCGCAGTTCATAACGAAAAAACGGTGGCATAACGCCCTTCATAACCAGTCCAGTTTGCTAATTCGAGCGAATTTGCTGTACCGAAAAGATTTGATCGTGACAACTGTTCCGTATCATTTTAAAAAATAGTGTGAAAGGAGATTCCTCTCATGAAATTAATGTTTATATCAGATGTTCATGGCTCCTTGCATTGGTTGAATCAAGCTCTGGATAAAGCAGCTGTTGAGCAGCCGGATCAAATTGTAATGCTTGGTGACTTCCTGTATCACGGCCCGCGGAATCCATTGCCTGAAGGATATAATCCAGGGCAAGTAGCGGAAGTGTTGAACCTTCACAAACAACAAATAATCGCTGTGCGGGGGAACTGTGATTCGGAAGTCGATCAGATGTTGATCCAGTTTCCCATTATGGCCGATTACGCCATGCTCTATCATGAAAGACGTCGTATCTATGCTACGCATGGTCATGGATTCAATATGGAGCTTTTGCCGCCATTAATGGAGAATGACATTTTTATTCAGGGACATACGCATATTCCGGTGGCGGAGTACAAGAATGGATTGTATTTGCTCAACCCAGGTTCTATTGCATTGCCTAAAAGCAATTATCCGCACACTTACGGAATTATTGAGAATGGCACTTTTCTAGTGAAAGATATTGAGGGCGGGATCGTCAAGCAAATACGTTTTGAATAAACTTTGTACTTCATAATGAGGAAGGCGGAGCTTTTTTGAAAAAATTAAGGTTTCTGGATATCGTATTTCTGATTTTCAGTTTAATTTTAGGAGTAAGCAGCAGCCATTTGATCGGTGGTATGCTGTTAGACACAAATCGTATACTCGTTCCAATCATTCTGGGGGGATTATTTCTCCTGATTGTATTGGTGTATTTAGCGATATTGCGAAATTACTATAATAAAATTAAGGATGAAACGATTGTCCAAATAAGTGTGTCGATATTTATGGTATCATTGTTGTTTTCTACTTACCTAGTAAATCAAATTTTTTGACTACATTTTTATACTTGATCGCTAGTCGTAAAGATTCATGTGGGCTTGTACAAACAGGATCATCGCATGGAAAAAAGCTGGTAACGTAAAGTAGACATGCGTTATCAGCTTTTTTGCTGAATAGGGAGGTTTCTTTTTTACGGTTGAGTAGGTTCAGCAGAGAGATCTTTAATATCTGTTGAACCAAAGAAAAATAAACCAGCCAGTATAAATGCGATGATTAGTCCAGCAAAAGCTTCCCCATCAAAATCGTTACAATTTGAATTACTCACCGTAATTCTCCTCTCTAATCCTACATCTTTGATTTAAACGCCTGAATTACTTCATCCAAAGTCATATCCCCATTTTCATTTAGAAATTTAACCATGTTGCTGACATTTGAATTGTTCATATTGGCAAGTGTTTTATATTTACCTGTAAGGCTAACGATCATAGTAGCTTGTCTGAATAATTGAACGGCATCTACTCTTAGTTTTCCTGTTACAAGAAGGGCGGCCACAATGATCTCCATATTTTTACCCTGAAATAAATCCGGTACAGATGAACCGTTTTTTGATTTGCAGTTTTTTTTGCTTGCCGACGTCGTTTTCGACTTGTTATTGTTATTTTTGGTTGAGGCCATGATTTGCTTTCACCTCTTCATACATCGTATTCCAAAGGATATAATCATGTGCTTTCTCTTTTAAAATTACACAATAGTGGATTGGGGTAAAAAAATAGAATATTAAGAGAGTTGAAAAAATTTCACCATCGACTGAATCATGTATTCTCTACCGATCGGCCCCCAAGGGTCCCATTCCTTTGAGTCTGGTATAAAAATACGATTGTTCTGCACCGCCTTCAATTGCTGCCAGGCTTCCTCGACTTGAATAGCCTCGATTTCACGAGGTTCGCTCCATAAAATTAGAACGTTGTCTGGATCAAGTGATCCCAGCTTATGCAATGCATTACTTTCATAGTAGGAATGTGTAAGTCTATCATCAGCCTTGAATTGAAGGCGCCTATAGAACAAGTCAGTAAAGGCGTGATCCTTTACTCCATATAAACGCAGATCATTTGGCAGAAGACGAACAATTGCCCATGTGCCTTGACGGGCCAATGGCGCAAGTGTAGTCTGGGCTTTCTTCTCTAAGGCGGTCATTTTGTGGATTAAGCGTTCAGCAGTTTTCTTTTTATCCAGACGTACAGCTATGTCACGCAGATACTGCTCCCAGCTTGTAGAGTGGCTAATCAACAGCGTGTTTCCTCCAGGTTCCAGGGGGCGTCCAGCTAATGAATAAGAGACCTCTGTCTTAAAAATCCAGTCAGGAGATAAGCTCAGCACATCGCTAGGTGATAGTTCTCTTTCTGCATTTAGTGGTACAGTGCTTTGCAGACGCTTGTGCAGGTAACTGGGGAAACCAGAAGGTGTATCGTAATAGCGTGGATAAGCTGGCGCTGCAATCGGTTCGATGCCCAAAGCGAGCAGATGATCCTGTAATAAATATTTGCTGATTATAGCAATTTTTTTATCTTTACGTTGTGTATAGACCGAAGGAGACATTCCTTCGGTTTTTTTAAATATTCGGCTAAAGTACAACTCGTCCTGGTATCCAACTTGAACAGCGATTTGCCTTAAGGTAGATTTACGGTCCATCATCAGCTCTTTTGCTTTAAGTATACGTATTTTAGTTAAGTATTGGCCAGGCGTCATCCCCGTTTTTTTCTTGAAAGCCCGGCAGTAAGAGCTTTGCGTCATTCCAGCCATTCGGGGCAGCTCACTCATTGAGATCGGCTTGGCATAATTTTCTTCCATATAAGTAATCGTCTTGGAAATGGTATCGTCAATTGCTGAAGATTCTATCTCGATCAGAGAATGAAGATGAAGGATAAGCTCGGAGAAGTAAAGCTGTCGTTTGACTTGATACTGTCTTTCATCGTTACCAGTCGCAGTCTTTATTTTTGTCAGGAATGAATCTACTAATGAGGAGGACGAAATGACAGGCATACAACGGGTAAAATCTAATGGCACTTCGGCAGCAGCGAAAGTTTGATTCGCCGCATTGAATCGAAAGGGCTGATAGTGAAGTAATTGCAATTCCATTTCATTAGAAGAATCATTTATGAATTGTACGTGATCGTCCGGGTTGAGGATTATGGTGACTCCGCTTTTTAAAAAATGTGACTTCTGATTTATGAAGATAATACCAGTTCCATTTACGACAAAAACAATAGATGGACGTCGAAAGGTAAGAGGCTTGGAACGAAATCCGCGCTGAAAGCAATGATTCTTCAATTGTAATGGAATATATACTGTCATCGTCATTTCCTGATTCAATGGAAGACAACCCTTTCAAATGAATGATCTAACTGATAATGATTATCAATTGATTGTACCAATAAAAGGATTATATGACAATACTCACAGTAATATTTGCGAATTGAACATTTTATCCATATGAAAATGACAATGAAGTGTATACAAATAAAAAGGATCGGTCGCTAAAATGTAAATGAAAATGATTATCATTACAAATGGGGGATAGTTGTTCTTGGTACCAGAAAAATTTATCCAAACCGGAGTTTTAAAGCTATACGGCTATAACATTTTATGTGCATTAGTTTTCATTGTGTTTCTCGCAGGATGTACACCGAACGAGAAAAGCGAATTCAGCATTAATGCAGAGCAGGGTGTTGAATCTAATAACATTGACTCGCATAGGGACAAGTTGACTGTAATAGCTCCCGCTGATCTAGGGGATATTCCTGCAGCTTTAGAGGAAATGCAGAGTAAGGTCAAGCTTTACAAGCAAGCAGTTGAGTCTGATTCCGTCCAGGAAGCAACGAAATTGGTTGGCGAATTGGCGGGGTTCATGAAAGCGGTGGAGGAGGAGCTTAAAGTCAAGGATTCTGCCGCATTTGAAATTTTGCATACGGATTTGGAATCTCTCATCACAGGGACGTTGACAGAGCCGTGGGACAAAGAGCTGCTGATACAGCTTGATTACAAGCTGTATCAAGGTTTGCGGGATATGAGAGAAGCATGGGATACGAAATGAAGCTAATCGTAGATATTTTAGAGGAGAGACAGGTGTCTATTCATGAGAAATTTGTTGAAAAAAATGAGCTTAATGACGATAATTATGGCGGTTTTCTTAGCGGTTATTCCAATTACTGCAAGTGCTGCTTCAAAGGTGAAAGTGACGATAGACGGAAAGGCCGTTTCATTTGATGTGAGTCCACAGGTTATAAATGGACGGACAATGGTACCTTACAAGGCGATTGCAGAAAAACTGGGCGGCAAAGTTAAATTTGATCAGTCCAGTAAAAAGGCGACGATTACTAAAGATACAAATAAAATTGAGCTTGCCGCAGGCAAAAAAACGGTTTCCGTTAACGGAAAATCAGTTACTTTGGATGCTGCTCCGGTTAATGCAAAAGGTGATCTCCTGGTTCCTCTCCGTTTTGTTGGCGAGTCTCTCGGCGTGTGGGTTAATTGGAATGCGAAGCAAAATACAGCTGCTTTGTTGACGAAAAAGACGATTACTCATTCTCTTGGTACAACAACACTAAATAGTGTGCCTAAGCGTGCGGTTATTCTTTTTAATGGCGGTGTCGATATTTCAGTTCTTCTGGGCGTGAAGCCTGTTGGAGCCGTTGAATCTTATGTGCAGCAGCCGTTCTATGAGTATATCCGTCCGAGTCTGATTGGTACAAAAACTTTGGGTGATGAGACTCAACCAAACATCGAAGCGATTGTTGCGTTGAAGCCGGATGTTATTATCGCAACCAAAGTGCGTCATGAAAAAATTTATAGCCAGTTAAGCAAAATTGCTCCAACTGTTGTGACTGAGGATTTGGCTGATTGGAAGGATAATTTACAGGTTGCTGCATCTGTCTTCAATAAAGAGGATAAAGCAGAACAATTTTTGACGGATTGGAAAGCACAGGTTGCTGACTTCAAGAAGAAATTATCTGCCAAGGATCGTGGAGCCGAGGTATCCATCATTCGCATTAATCCAAATGGCAGTGCACGTGCATATAACTCAGGATTTGCTTATCAAATTTTCGAGGAGCTAGGATTTTCGGTTCCTAAGCAGCAGGCTGCACTGAAGCAGGAGCTTGTAACGGTAACTTCGAAGGAGCAGGTTAGCTTGCTGGACGGAGACTATATCTTTGACTTTACAACAGATTGGGATGGAGATGGCGCAATTTTCAAATTGCAAAAGGAGTGGATCGATAGTCCGCTTTGGGCCAATCTGAAGGCTGTTAAAAATAAAAAATATTACAAAGTCAATGCGGTAACCTGGAACCTGTCAGGTGGAGCGTTGGCGGCAGAAAAAATGCTGAACGATCTGTATTTCTATTTTGATTTGAATGATTAATAAAGATTCATAGCGTAATATCCAAAAGAATGGGCACAGCTGCCCATTCTTTTGTGACGATTTAAGAGCTTGTATACTGAAACGTTTTTTATTAAGTGATTAGAGGGGACCACAATGGGATCAACTGCCAACAAATGGATCGGACTGATCTTGGGTGTACTCCTGCTTGCGGCAAGTATGCTGATCAGTATCAGGTTTGGTTTTACTGTGATTGGATGGAATGATATTAAGGCGGCGCTATGGAATTACGACGAAGCTTCCATGGAACAGGTAGTGGTTCGAACAGCGAGGCTGCCGCGCACATTGATTGCTGCCTCCATTGGAGCAAGTCTTGCCGTGGCTGGCGCGATTATGCAAGCGGTAACTCGTAATCCTTTAGCATCTCCGAGTGTGCTTGGCATTAATGCTGGTGCGAGCTTTGCTATCGTTCTGGCTATTACTTTCCTCGGAATTAGCGATATCAACATTCTGTTATGGATGTCTCTGGCTGGTTCAGGCATAACCGCAGTGATTGTTTATATTCTTGGTTCAATAGGCAGGGAAGGGCTATCCCCGCTTCGTATCATTTTGGCGGGTTGTGCGCTCATTGCTCTGTTTTCATCTGGAACACAAGGACTGCTGGTGCTTAATCAGAGCGGATTGCAGGATGTCATTTTCTGGCTTACCGGCTCTATTGCGTCGAGAGATTTAGATACGCTCATCCCGGTTTTTCCATATCTCTGCTTTGGCTGGATTGCAGCGTTCCTTCTTGCGGGACAGTTAAATATACTGGTTTTGGGCGAAAATACAGCAAAAAACCTTGGACAAAAAGTGGTATATATACAGCTCGCAGCAGGGGTTGTCGTAGTTCTGTTAGCAGGAGGATCTGTTGCGATTGCAGGACCTATAGGACTGGTAGGGATTATTGTTCCATATCTATCAAAATATTTGGCGGGACGAGATCATCGCTGGCTGCTTCCCTATTGTGCGATAATCGGGGCTATCCTGCTGCTGTTAGCGGATGTAGCGGCTCGGCTCATTATTTTACCTGAGGAGGTCCCTGTCGGGATCATGACGGCAGCTATTGGCGCTCCCTTCTTTATTTACCTCGCACGTAAGGAGCTGAGAAGGGAATGAGACATCGTTCAACGATTGTTGCAGTATGCTCGTTATCTTTAATTTTGCTATTAGTGATTGTATTGAATCTGATGTTGGGTGAACAGTTTGCCACTCCAATGCAGGTTATACAAGCAGCAAGCGGTCAAGGCAGTCCAGAGCTTCAGCTTATTATTCAAACCCTCCGGGCTCCGAGATTGATTGTTGCAATTCTGGTGGGGGCAGCTTTGGCGGTATCAGGTGCAATCCTGCAAGGTGTTATTCGAAACCCGCTGGCTGCGCCGGACGTTGTTGGTATTACAGGGGGAGCTTCTGTCGGGGCTGTTGCATTCATTACCTACCTGCCGACAGTGAGCATTCATTTTCTTCCGTTAGCTGCGATTATGGGGGCCGCACTGTCAGCTGTACTTATTTATACGCTGGCATGGAAAAATGGTGTAAGGCCGTTGAGATTGGTGCTGGTAGGGGTAGGTATATCTTCTCTCTTGTCGGCCATCACTTCATTTATGCTCGTATTCAGCCCGGCGTATTCGGCTAGTTCCTCATACATATGGCTAACGGGTACGGTATATGGCTCGTCATGGCTGCATGTATGGATTTTATTGCCGTGGCTCATTGTATGCACAATTGCCATTGCTTTAATGCTAAGACCTATGGATCTTCAGCTTCTGGCAGATGATACGGCCATTGGAGTAGGAAGCAGGGTACAGACTAATCGTCTTTTGCTTGTTGCAATAAGTGTTGGCTTGGCGGGATCAGCCGTTTCAGTAGGAGGAGTTATTGGTTTTGTTGGACTGCTTGCCCCACATGCCGCCCGCAGCATGGTAGGACCTGTATATAGCCGCTTGATTCCGGTATCTGCGTTATTCGGCGGTATTGTGGTTGCTTTGGCTGACCTTGTTGGAAGAACATTGTTTCCTCCATTTGATATTCCCGTAGGTGTGTTTACATCTGGAATAGGCGCTCCGTTTTTTATTTATTTGTTATATCGCTCCAGGAAAGTTTGATAGTGGACGGGGCAAGAACTCATTATGAAACAACTATATAATCCACATGCTGGAGCAAAGTGCCGCTGGGCGATGGAGCGCGAAATGACAGAATTAGCAGGATTCCGGTATAGGATCGTCAATTGTGAAATTGTTGCAAAAATGCAGTTTTT
>RCUF01000323.1_pt1 | contig 18264 bp, 13 predicted proteins | sample 2166311 | NCBI WGS metagenome assembly RCUF01 (sample SAMN09932608, study PRJNA488358) | compost metagenome | feature: garden; material: soil; isolation source: compost soil in 4-hydroxybenzonitrile-enriched culture | place: Germany: Experimental Botanical Garden Goettingen | collected 2016-01-27
CCGTTGGCTCATCCGCCAGCAGAATAACAGGATTATTCACCAACGCACGCGCAATGGAGACACGTTGCTGCTGACCACCAGATAGCTCATTAGGCTTGTTGTACATCCGTTCTGCAAGCCCAACACTTCGAAGCGCCTCCACAGCTCGTTCCCGGCGTTCCTTGGCAGGTATACCTGCATACATCATTGGTAGCTCTACATTGGCTAATGCTGTAGTTCGGGGAAGTAGATAAAATTTCTGAAATACAAAACCCAGTTTCTGATTTCGAATCTCGGAAAGCTCGTTCTCACGAGCATCCAAAATGGAATACCCATCCAAATAATACTTCCCCGTATCAGGATGATCGAGGCAACCAATGACATTCATCATAGTGGACTTACCCGAACCAGAGGGGCCCATTATGGCAACAAACTCACCTTCGCTAATAGATAAATCAACACCACGTAGAGCCTGAATCTCCTGACCGCCCACCTCATATATTTTTTTTAGTTCTTTAATTTCAATAACGCTTTTATTCAAACGAACTTCGTTCATTGTGCCTGACCTCCATCAGGGTCCTGACCCTCTTGACTGCCATTCGGACCAGCACTACCACCCTGGGGCGGAATAACAATGGTTTCGCCTTCCTTGACACCGGACTTGATTTCGGCCTGATCCGCTGTATAGACCCCCAGCTTCACTGGTCTGAATTCATAATCTGCAGGGTTAGCCGGGTTCTTCGCTACATATACTCCATCCACTCCACCTTCGGATCTCAATGCGAACAATGGAACAGACAACGCATCTTTATGTTCAGCCAAGAGGAGTGATACATCCATGTTCATCCCTGGTTGTAGTCTTATCTTTTGACTATCCAAAGACAATTCAATTTTGTATGTAGTCACATTGGATTCCGTAACCGGCTCTGGAGAAACAAAGAGGACTTCGCCTTTAAATTGTTTGTCAGGGAATGAATTCGTGTGTAACGTAGCCTGGAGCCCAGTCCTCATTTTAGCAATGTCACTTTCGTTAACCTTGGCACTAACCTTCATAACGCCTGTATTGGAGTTGTTCATAACAATGAAAGGTGCTGTAGGACTGGTACCCACATCGCCATTAACCTTCAAAATAATTCCATCCCACGGTGCCGTAACCTGTAATTTGTTCAGAACACTTTTCTTCTGTTCCAATTCCGTTTCAGCCTGTTGTAAAGAAGCCTGTGCGGATTGAATATTGGAAGCATCAGGCGGGGACTGCGCTGCCTTTAATTGTATTAAAGCTGTTTTATAGCCCATTTCCGCATCCTCAATCGCCTGAACTTGTCGATTCCTTGCCTTCTTGTATTGAAGTTCAACATTATTCATATCCAATTTTGCCTTATCCAGGTTTTGCTTGGCCGTCGCCAGGTCACTTTCTGCAGCTGCATCATTCTGAACTAGATAAGTCTGGTCATCATAATCCTTCTGGGCTTTATCCAAAATCATCTGAGCCGCCACTTTTTGTGCAGCGACTTCTTCCAGCTCCATGGAATCCTTGGCTGTTTTAATCGCCATCTGCGCCTTTAGGACATTTGCCTTCTGGAGCTCAATATCACTAGACTTCGGTCCACGCTTGGCTTCCTCCACCTTGGCTCGGGCAATCGCTACATTGGATTCAGCATTTTTAATTTGTAACTTGGAATCCGAATCATCCAAACGAGCCAACACCTGACCCGCTTTGACACTATCTCCTGCTTTAACATTGACGGCAATGAGCTTGGCACCCTCAACATTTGTAAAATTGATATTGACTTCCTTAGAAGCCTGAACGGTTCCAGTTACTTTAAGCGATTCGGTCATGTTTGTTTTCTGTACCTGTACGATCTGGTTCGCAGGATCCTCCACGGGCTTTTCCTGACTTCTATTCATATAAACAGTACCGCCAATTCCCGCTATAATAATCAAGACAAGAATACCTATGATCCCTTTCAATCTTTTTTTCCTTCTTAACACTTGCAATGCATCTTTCTTTTCTGTTTCCGACAATGTTATATCCCCTTAAAATGTATTTTTTCTAAAACCTATACGCTCCACGGTTTGTTTAAAGCATGTTGCAGCATTGTCATTTGAATAATGAGTTCATCCTTATTCCGTTCAATTTGCTTCACTTTTAACTGATTCGTGGCGACCTCCGTACCTGTGGCAAATCCACGTTCCCTTTTTTTACGAGATATGTCCAACACTTTAATAGCGTTCTGTAAATTACTTTGCATTTGTTCGTATTGTTCATCATTTTGCTGTAAGTTAAAGTAGATACTCTTTAGTGATTCTGCCAATTGATCCTTGGTATTTTTGAGTCCACCTTCCGCTGAGTCTACATCAATCTGTTTAATTTCATAATCGTCCGTTCCCGAGTTCCATGTGTAATATTTAACTTCCATTTTTGCCAGCTTGACAGCCTCCTCCTGTCTCCATACCGAAGGACTCGACGAGATTGCACGCGTCACAAGCGTATCCAAATTCGTGTTATCCATTTTCCGGTAAGCGGGTCGATCAACCAGTTCATATACCGTACCTTGCGGTTGCCCCATTTGGGTGTTTAGCACCTCTAACGCTTTTTGCAGCGCAGATTTTGCAATCTCTACATTCTTTTCTGCTTCTAAACGAGTCTGAATAATGGTGCTTTGTTCACCTGGAGATATTTTTCCACGGTTGGCTTTCGCCTCAGCAGCTTTTTCCTCCAATAACGTAAGCGAAAGTGCATCCTCACTACTCTTCACTTTGTTGTCAGCCAAAAGTACGTCGTAATAGTCCTTCATTGTGGTGTAGTCTGTCTGATCTTGAGCAAGTTCGATTTGCTTCTTGGATTCCAAATAAGAAACCGTCGATGAGGCATACCCTTTCCAAGCAGAACTACTAGCCGCGTCCTCTTCACCGTTGCCTGCACCTGCTGGAATGAAATCCAGATTCTTACCTGCATTTTTTAGGTTAATCCGGTTACGATCTATCGTTTGCTGGGCTTCTTTCAAACTAAAGCTATTAGACCGTGCCCATTGCTGGGCTTGACTCAATGTTAGTTTCACACTTGCATTGGAAGCCAATTGCTGCCCCTCTGCTTGAACAAAGGACCCTGAAAAAGAACTGGTTGATAAGGCCAACAACAATAAAATAAACACACTTTTTTTCATAGATATCCCCCTCTTTCTAAGTTTGTTAAGTCTAATAAATACGTTGTTATATGAATTACAATTCTTCCTCTACACTACAATTTCTTTGTATGACTCCCCATCAAGGAAATCGCGAATTGAGAGCTGCATCGTCTATAATCCGTGGAGATTCCAGAAAGGAGGAACCACTCCTCCCCTTCTGCAACTTTTTTGCACACAGCTTATCGTTCCTTATAACATCTTCAAATCCAATTGACGAAGGTACAGGAACCGTACAATAAGAAAGGAAAAGAATTGGATTGCCCAAAAGCACAGCATAATCTGAATAAGCGTAATGCGAAAGGGTACTACATATATTCCAGATGGTTCTGACATAAATAAACAAAGCACTATTCCTATGGATGATACGACTAATGGCAGAAGAAATAAGAAAGCAATTTGTCTGGATGCAGCTCGTCTCATTTCTCTTGAGTTTAGTCCGATTTTCGATAAAGCTCGGTATATTTCCTCATCCCGTTGAAGATCTACATACAATCTGAAATACAATAGACTTACAGTGCTTGCCAACATAATAATGGCGATAAATCCGCCAATAAATTCGCTAATATTCAGATCCATCTCCGATGTCAAATAATCCACTGCTCTAGAGTTAAGCACTCCTTTATTCACCTTGTGGGCCAACACGGAATACAACCATATCTCCTGTTGAGTTTCTGAAGTATCTAAAGAAAGTTGACCATTCTTCCATTTTGGCACAAAGTAGTAAACAGATTTGTATGCCAATGGATCATTGAAATACCGTTGTTCAATTAAATGGTCGTAAGTTCGATCTGGAACAACAAGTAACCGTGCTAGTTCAGAGATGATGTTTTCATCAGACTTTAAGTTATGGTCCAACTTCTGAGTATCCATAATCTGAATATTCATAATCTGAGATTTTCCTTGATTGTAAGTTAGCTTTTTTTCAAAAAAGGTTTTCTGTTCTTCTAAAGACATCCCGTTTGAATCAAAAATGAAAAAGCCTTGATGATCCCGAAGCGCTACTGCCTGTTTTAGCTCCTTAAACCTGGAAGCAAGAGCCTCATAATTGGATTGTTTCATCACTGGCGCGAGCTGTTCATGAAAGGGAAAGATCAACACTTCACCTTTCGAATAATCTACCCCAGCCGTATGAAGATTTTGGTCAATCTCTTTTTCAAGCTCTATAGAACTTACAACATCAGAAGTAAGTGCAAATGAATAAGATTGCTCCTTAAGAAATCTTTTTTGCTGCTGCATGGAGTCAAACGTTGACGCTGCTCCTACACAGGAAATGATAGAAATTAGGGTAATTAATGAAAACAGCCCGGCATTATTCCTGATTTTGTATGTGATCTCAGATATCCATAATAAGCGTATTCCGCTCCAAGACCATTTCCTGTTAGCTCTAAGCAATTGAATGAATAGTACACATAATTGAGTGTAAAATAAGTAAACACCAATAAATCCCATTACAATTGTATATTTAAATGTGTCTCCAACTGAATAGTGTAATATATAAAAAGAAAGAGTCCCCAAACGATACGGTGCCAGATAAATGTAGGGTGGAAAATCAATCCTCATCAAATATACAGCCGCTCCTATTAATACTATGGCAAGAAAGGACAGGCTCCATGAAGCTTTTAAATCCGTTTTTAGCTGTGAAATCTTGCTAAAAGGCTGCTGTAATTTAAAATGGCGTATGAAGAAAACAGACACAAATGAGATCAATATAAACAAAAACATAAAGCCCACCACGGTGAAAGCCAGTGCTTTCCAAGGAAAATAAAACGTTAAATACATTCCTATGACATTGGAGCCCAAAAGTAGAAAGAATTTCGCTGAAACGAATCCTCCGATAATCCCGGTAATTAAGGATAAAAAGCCTATAATTAGATTTTCATATGCGACCAAAAAATAAATTTGTCTGTGATGTGTCCCTAAAATGGTCAGTATACCAAATTCTTTTTTTCGTGCAGCAACAAAAATATGGTTTGTGTATAATACGAAGAAGAAGGAAAACACAAAAATCAACAGATCAGCAACTTGTAATCCCTTTTTTACATTAGCTGCTGTGATTGCATCTGAGACATCCGGGTGAAAAATAAATATCGCATATACGAAAAAAATCGAAATCATCAATGAGCTGCTTACATAGTAAGGTACATAAGCACGCACATTGTGCTTGAGATTATTCCATGCTAACAGACGAAAGCTCATGCGCATGTCTACTTCCCCCCAAAAAGGAGAGTATATCTATAATTTCTTGAAAAAATAATTGCTGACTATGACTACGATGGATTTCATTATATAACTCACCATCTTTTATAAAAATAACCCGATCGCAATAACTGGCTTCCACGGCTCCGTGTGTTACCAGCACGATTGTGGAATGATCCACACGACTGATAAGCCCCAGCATTTCCATCACAACACGTGAAGACATGGAATCGAGATTTCCAGTGGGTTCATCTGCGAGCAAGAGTGAAGGAGAGTGAATAATAGCCCTGCCTATAGCTGCCCTTTGCTTTTGTCCCCCTGACACCTCATAAGGCCGTTTATCCAAAATATCAATAATATCCAGTTTCTTCGCTACCTCTTCCAGTTTGTGCTCCATTTCCTTTAATCCTTTTTTATTCAGCATCAGAGGAAACAGTATGTTCTCTCCCAAAGTGAGAGTTTCCAGCAAATTATAGTCCTGAAATACAAATCCCAGCTCTTTGCGACGAAATAAAGCCAGCTTATCCTTCTTGAGCTGATGTGGATTTTCTCCTTTAATGCAAACCTCGCCAGAAGTCGGCATATCAATGGTTGAAATCATGTTTAATAACGTAGTCTTCCCACTACCAGACGGCCCCATAATGCCAACAAACTCGCCTTGTTTGATCGTTAAATGGATGTTGTTAAGGGCTCGGTAGGGAACCTTGCCATAGTATATTTTGGTGACTTGATCCATTCGTACAATCTCCATAATTCATTCCTTTCTTTTTCCTATGTCATGATCATAATCCATCCAGACAAGTGAAGCGATCGATTAACATTACAAAAACCTTAAATCTGTTGTAAGGTTTCTCATTTGCGAATTGGAAACAGAATTTGAACCGTCGTCCCTTCACCAACCGTCGATTTTAACTGAATGTTATGATTCAGTCTTTTACAGATTTCAGACACCAAATAGAGACCCATCCCGGTTGATTCACGATACTTCCGCCCATTTTCACCTGTGTAATAAGCCTCAAATACCCGTTCTACGTCTTTTTTAGGGATACCAATCCCCTCATCCTGTACTTCCAACACAATGACATGATCTCTTACGTGAGACATCAGTTTCAGACTGTGGGCATGACCTGAAGAATACTTCACCGCATTGGTCATCAATTGGTTAATTATGAATCTTAGCCACTTGGCATCGGTTATCACACACAACTGCTCGTCCACTTCATTGGAAGGATAAATTTCGTTACGAATCAATAGTCTTTTGTTATCATAGATCACATCACTAACCAGTTTTCGTAATACAACAGGCTCCACATGAAAATCAGGTTCAAAGGATTCCAACCGTGACATATATAAAATCATGTCTAGTCCTTTTCCCATTCGATCAATTTCATCGTAAATCTGATCAGATTCAGGATCTATTTTTCCTTTGAGGATTAAATGAATAACAGCAAGAGGAGTTTTCATCTGGTGAACCCACTGATTGATAAATGTAATATGATCACGCTGCTGATGCTCTAACTGATGAATTCGAGACTGATACAATCGGTAATATTGTAAAAGCAAATGTTGCAAAGAAGAGGCTAACGGATTAAGTACCTTCATCTGAATAAGCTCATCTAAATCTCTTAGGTTTGCAGTGGATAATATTCGATATAAACCAGAGTACAGGACATATCGGAAGAGCAAATAAACCAGCAATATGGAAGCCCCAAAAAAGACGGAATACAGGGCCGTCGACCAGTTACGGTAACCATCCAACCAATAGATACTTAACACAAGAAAAAGTTGGATGATATTAAAAATCACCAGCGAAAAATGGTCACGCCAAAAAAGCTTCACCGTTCATCCTCCTCAGTCAAGTGAAGTCGATAGCCAGCCCCTCTAACCGTCTCTATGATATCCCCCAGTCCTAGCTCGCTCAGCTTTTTACGGACACGAGTGACATAAACATTCAATGTGTTCTCGCCCACATATTGGTGATCATCCCATAAAGCCTCTAAGAGATGAACTCTACCCACAACCTGTTTAGGATACGTCATTAATAGCTCTAGCAGTGCTGCTTCTTTCTGGCTAATTTCGACCTGCTTGTCATGGAACACAAGTTCCATAATATCGGGATATAGCGTCAAAGCTGACACTTTTAAGGAACGTGATTTTGGAGCAACGGCATAAGAACCATAGGCACGTCGCAGATTACTTTCTACTTTGGCTAACAGTACTTCGGGATAAAATGGTTTCGTAATGTAATCATCTGCTCCGTTTTGCAAAGCAATGACCTGATCCATTTTATCATCGCGTGCAGACACAAAAAGGATGGGACATGTAGATTGAGTCCGTATTTGTCTACACCAATAAAATCCATCGAAACGAGGAAGATTCACATCAAGTAGTACCAAATCAGGCTCCACCTTTTGAAAGGCAACTAAAACTTGATCAAAATTTGAAACAATAACTCCTTGATAACCATATTTTTCAAGATAGGATTGGAGCAAGGAGCTGATTTGAGGGTCATCCTCTACTATTAATATCTTTTGCATTATGTTTTCTACCTTCTTAGTGCTTGAATTTTTAACAACTGATTTCTCTATAATGCCTTTATTTGATCATTCAAGCAATAACAACAATCTAATCCCCTTTGGTTGTAGATTTAGGAGGTTTTCGTGGTGGTGTATATAGAACCCCGGATAATATGCATGGTGCCAAATACCAGAGTGATTAACAATATAATTATAGTAACGACAACTATTACTGTTATAATGGTTTTTTTACGATTTTTTAATATTTCATTGAAACTTTGCTTTGGATCTTTCAAAAGTCTGCTCACTTCTTTCCTTGCCTAGCTATTTACCAGCATAATTAGTTTCTACATAACGAACAACAGTTGAATCTTACAAAAACATTTCTTTGCTGTAAGGTTTCTGATTACCTACAGACCATCGTCGGTTTGAACTAACGTATGTACATAACAAAACTGCCCGGGGTTGAGAATCTTTTTCTGATTCTCAACCCCGGGCAGTTTATCCTTTCTATCCTTTTACAGCCGAACCTACCGTCATCGCCCGCTCCACTTGTTCACTCAAGAACAGATAGACGAGTACCATCGGTAAGGAGGCCATAGTCATAACAGCCCCCATGGCTCCCCAATCTGTGCTGTAAGAGCCTTGGAAGAAAAGCAAGCCGAGTGGCAATGTCTTCATATTTTCATCAGAAATTAAAATATAGGCCAAAGTGAACTCATTCCAGTTGTTCAAGAATTGAAAAATGGCTACCGTCGCAATTGCAGGCAATGCAAGTGGCATAATGATTTTCAGGAACAGTCTATAAATATTAGCTCCATCCATGCATGCCGCCTCTTCAATCTCCTTAGGAATTGCTGTTAGGAATCCATAGAAAATCATTGACGAGAAAGGAAGGCCAATTGCGATATAAGGAAGAATAAGAGCTCCATACGTATTCGTAAGATGAAAATCGCGAACCAGAATCGCCAGCGGTATCATGATAACCTGCAGTGGCATAAACATTCCTATGATCATATAAGTCCGAACGGCAGAACGAAACCTCCATCTCATACGAGCCACTGCGAAGGCAAACATCAGAGCCAGTAAAAGGATGAACAGAGTCGAAATCGTTGATACGACCAGACTGTTCAGAAAGTAACGGGGAATATTAAACTGCGTCCAGGCATTAATGTAATTCTCGTAACGAAAATGTGTCGGCAGTCCAAATGGATTAGAGACAAAGATCTCATCGTTGTTCTTGAACGAGTAGGAAACCATCCAGAACAACGGGTAGACCGAAACAATAAAATACAACCACAGCGGTATCTGCAGAACAGCTTGTCTGAACTTGCTCAAAGCGGTTTTACTCATTTCGTTCTCCTTTTCGATACACGCCTTATCAGGCGGTTTGTCCGCGGTCGAACAGCTTATTGATGACTACAGTTGCCAATAGTGAGATTAGTACAAGCAGCACGGATACAGCACATGCGTACCCATAGTTGCTTTCCATGAAAGCATAGCGGTAAATCATGAATGTCATTGTATAGTTTGTAGTGCCGGGGCCACCATTTGTCATAATCAGCATCTGCACAAAGGCCCCAATTCCAGAGGTAATCGCAATAATAAAGCAGAATTTGTAAGTTTCCCTCATCAGAGGAAGTGTGACATGCCAGTGCGCTCTCCATTTGCTGCAGCCGTCAATCGTGGCGGCTTCAAAGTAGTCCTCGGGTACTGACTTAACTCCTGCATATAGCAGCGCGAATTGATACCCCATAAACTGCCAGGCATTAACGAAGGCGATGGCAATAATCGATGCTGTCGGGGAGCTTAGCCAATTTTGCTGATAAGGGATGTTCAAGAGATCAAACAGCCGGTTGATCAATCCGTTAGTTGGGTCATAGATTGCGATCCACAGCTGGCACACCACGGTTACCGATAAGACAACTGGGATAAAATAAGACGTTTTCAGTATTTTTCGCCCGCGTGTGCGCGGGTCCGCACAGATTAGCGCTAATAGTGTTCCCAGTCCGATCTGAAAGACCGCCAGCACAATGGCAAAGATTAATCCGTTCTTAAGCGAAGTAGCAAGTAGAGGATCGGAGAACAGTTCCCGATAATTACTCAGTCCCGAAAAGGTCAGCGTACTCAGGCCATCCCAATCATAAAAGCTGCGAAGAAAGGTTTGCAGAACGGGATATATCAGTATCACACTGTACAGTATCAAAGCAGGGAGGAGAAACAGTGCGAGCGCCGATTTGTTCCCCAAATATTTATTCATGTCTTGCTTCCACCCCTTATCTTTGGAACAGCATCCCTCAGCGACTTATCGCCAAGGGTTGCCGAATCCCTGAATTCTCAGTTTTCTTTTTCCAATGTACTATTCAGATTGTTCACAAAATCCTGTTCAGAGAAATTGTCTACCATTAAATTTTGAGTATTGTCATTAATGGTGTTCTGAATTTTTGTATTGCTCAGAAGTTGAGCATATTCCTGCGCGTTTGGCAGCAACTCTTTGACGACTCGCTGCATCATTGCTGGGACATTAGAGGCCATTGGTTTATCCACTTTCTGCGAAACAATTGGACTTCCAAGTTGGGTGTATCTGTACTCGGCTGACTTTGTGGCAAGGAAGGCCGCTACCTTTACAGCTGTTTCCTTGTTCTTGCTACTCGGTGATACTGCGTAACCTTGTGGTGAACCCGAGCCGTCTATGAAATATTTGGAATTCTCGTAGGTTGCTTCATCCTTTGCAGGCCAGTACATCCAGTCAACCTGGTCGCCCAGCTTTTCTTGTGAACTGTAAATTTCCCATTGTCCGTTCACGAACATAGCAGCCTTCCCTTGATAAAATAAGGACGATGCCTGATCATAATTGGTGTTCGTGGCGTTGGCGTCGAACAATCCGGCTCTCTGCAATTGCTTCATCTGCTGAGCTGCTGTTACGAATGCCTCCGGCAATGCTTTTACACCTTTCTGATCAAGTGCTCCGAATCCATGCGGCTGCTCCCTTGTAACCAGTCCATTATAAAAAGCGGTCGTTATCCATTTTTCCTTGGCAAAGATTGACATAGGCACATAACCTGCGGCTTTCAACTTTTTCGCTGCATCGGCCATCTGGTCAATCGTCTTAAGCGGTGTTTTGATTCCGACCTTCTCAAAAATTGACTTGTTATAATAGATCATTTGGAATTCTATACCGGTTTCGGGATAAGCATATACATGATTGTCTGGAGCTACCAAACGCGATTCAACACCCGGGTTAAGATTCTTCTTGAATTCGGCCGTTGTGTCATAGTTGTCCAGCACCTCAACATTTTTCGACTTTGCGAAAGTTTGCAGAACAGACCAATCCGCTAAATAGATGTCCGGCATGTTGCCCGTTGCCGCATAGGTTTTCAGCTTCTGGCCTCCATCCTGCACGGCAGGATCCAGTTCAATCTCTACGTTTGGCATCTTCTTTTTGAGCTCTTCCACCGCATAATCGAACGGCTTTATGGTATCGTCATCAAAATGCTGCGCATACACCTTCAATTTGATCGTACCGTCCCCTGCCTCGCTCTTGGAAGAGGTCGAGTTATCTTCGCCACAAGCGACCAATCCAATAGACATGGTGAGCACTAGCAAAGCTGCACTCCAACTTCTGTAAGTTTTTTTCATGTGTTTAATCCCCCTCATGCAGTGTGTTTTATGATTACGCTTTCATTTGCATGACTATAGTATACTGCCGCTTCTTTTTTTGATTAAGGAATAAAACGGGCTTAATCAGTAAAAAACGGGACAAATAGAGCAGCGGTTCTCCATATATAGGAAAACCGCCAGGCTTAAATCGATTTGTCCTGCCTCTTAGGAAAGGCGCTACCTTTTTTTAAGTTGCTCATATTCAGTCGGTGTCATGCCAAAGCGTTTCTTGAAGCATTTGCCAAAATAATTGGGGTCACTGTATCCAACACTTTCAGCGATTTCTGACAGCTTCCGATTTCCATACAGCAAAAGCTCCTTGGCCTTCTTCATCCGGATGTGTGTAATATGATCTACTATGGAGAAGCCAGACTCCTTGCGAAAAACGCGCCGGAGATAGCTGGGATCGACGAAAACTCCGCACGAAACCTGCTCAGCAGACAACTCTGTGTCTGCATAATGTTCCTCGATATAATTGATCGCCGCCGCAAACAAATTGGAAGCCTTCGTAGGACGCATATTCTCCATCAGCTGGATCAGCTTACGGTATAGGGCGAGCATCCAACCTTCAGCAGCCTCCCAGGAATCCAACTCCCGCAGCCGGTCGTAAGGAGATTTGTTCCCTCCTTCATCCCATAGCCGATCATAAGGAATACCGCGTTCACTTGCAAAGGAAAGTGCTAGAGATACGATTCCCATAAGCATCGCATCTGCGTACTCATCCCCCCACTTGTATATACTAAGCTGCCGGATTGCCTTACGGACCTCCTCTAACGTTTCACTGTCTTTCATTCGGAGGTCTAGCACGACCGCATCACGCAGATGTCCCAAATCAGGCATACCTGCTCTGCCGTGCAACGCTTCGCTACCATGCTTACCCCACTCGGTACTTTCGCTCTCCTGTGGAAACACCGGTAGTTTCGGCTTAATACGTTCCAACATCGAGAGCATTTCTTCTGCATTGAACGGCTTCAACAAATAATCCTGTACTCCGGTTCGAACCGCCTTCTGTAGGTATTCAAATTCGTTATGTCCGGATATGAATACAATAACGATGCGTTCGAACTTGACTTTCAACCTCTCGGCTAATTCAATTCCGTCAATAAAAGGCATATTGATATCTACGAGAGCAAGATGCGGCTGATGCCGCTCGGCTTCCTGAAGTGCTTCCTGGCCGTTCCTTGCTTCGCAGCAAACCCGAAAGCCATGACTTTCCCAATCTATCTTAATACGCAGAAAGTCTCGGAACAGCGGTTCATCATCGACAATCATCACTTTATACATCTTGGTGTTCACTCCCCTTTGGCAGCATCGGCAGCAACAGGTCAACAGTTGTTCCCTCCGTGAGCACACTTTGCACGGATATTCCATACTCTTCGCCAAAATAGAGGCTCAGTCGTTGCTGAACACTGTAGGTACCGATTGATCGTATTCCTTCTTTCGGTAAATGTCTGGACATGATAGTCTGAACTTGGAATTCATCCATCCCCACACCGTTGTCCTGCACTCGAACGACCACCTTATCTCCCTGTTTAAAGGCAAAAATACGGATAAAACCTTTTGTTTCTTTCTTCTTAAGACCATGGTAAATCGAATTCTCGACAAGCGGCTGAAGCGAGAGCTTCGGGATCGGTGTACCTGCAAGCTCGGGATGGATATCCACTTCATAGCGAAACACATCGGGATAACGGATTTGCAGAATCGTCAGGTAATCATCAGTAATCTGAGCTTCCTTTTCTAAAGTGATTAATTCCCGTCCCTTGTTCAGCACCATTCGATAAAAATCTGCCAGCGCTTTTGTAGTATCTCTCGCCTCCTCATTACGATCTAACTCATTGAGTGCATAAATGGTATCCAAAGTGTTGTACAGAAAATGCGGTTTAATTTGGGCGCTTATCAGTGCGAGCTCATATTCACGCTTACGGTTCTGTTCCTGCCTTACCTCATCCAGCAGCTCCCGAACTCGTCTTATCATAAAATTAAACGCTTCAGCAATGGTACCGATCTCATCCTCTGTGCGGACTGTTGTAACCGATTGCAAGTCACCGATTACAACAGTCCGCATGGCCCTAGTTAGTTGTTCGAGAGGGCTAACGACCATTTTAGATAGAAAGCTAGCGCCCAGCCAGGAAAAAATAAGGCATAACACGCCGATTAAGAGCGACAGTCTAACATTTTGCCGGACATCAGCCGTAAGCAGGCTAAGAGAAACAATATTGACCAACTTCCAATCCATCCGGTTATAATCCGTGACCGTTACCAGATTGCCCTCATACTCGAATGAGCACGTTCCATGGGATGCATTAGGTGCACAACGTTGGATGGCCTCACCCAGCTGTGGATTCACCAGATTCATCAACATCTCATTGTCTTCTGCCACAGCCACGCGCATTTCGTTATCTAAAAAATAATAAGATTTGGGTGCATCTGGATCGCTGGAACGAAAGTAATCGGACAAACCTTCTTCCTTCACTAACAGAAAAAGCGTTCCATAGGGTTCGCCGGTGTCTATATTAATGACCATCTTCCCCATCGTCAAAACGGGAGAGTTCGGATCTGGTGTTAGGAAATCCCTCTTCTCCATATCAAACCAGAGGGCCTGTCCATAACTTTCAGATTCCCTTACCCGCTTAAGCATGCTATAGATCTTGCGATCATCCCCGCTTTCGGTATAAGAGGCGAAAATCGTCCCTTCATTATCAATGAATACAGCGGCATCCACCTCACGAAAGATTGACAAATCAATGGATAGGCGGCTCTGCATCAAGTTTCCAAACTGAATAGGCTCCATGGCAGTATCAGGTTTGGCACCGTATGAATCATACATCCGGTTAATATTCGTGACCATAATATTGGCCGCCGTTTCCACACTCCTGAATATGTAATCGGTCCTAGACAAGATGAGCTGAGACTCATCGACCACATTACTGGTGGTTTGCTCTATCAAAGAACGGCTGAAAAGTTGGTTGGACAACAGTCCAAGAATAAGCAGAGAAATAATAATTAGCGGAAGAAATACCGTTATAACCTTGCTTTTAAAGCGAAGTCGACCAAACCACTTACGAGCTAGTGACAGAATATTCAACTAGGACCCCTCCGTCATCAAGAGAATATTCATCATATTAACACAAACAATCTCTACAGTAGTAGATCAAAAATAAAGTTAAAAAAATTCAATCGTTCTTCTTGAAAGTGCTTTAGAGATGTGTTAGGATAAAGTCGATTTTTAGTAAAATTATTAACTAAAAAGGTGTGAGCTCTTTTGGCAACCATTAAAGACATTGCCCGCGAAGCGGGTGTGTCTGCCGCAACCGTTTCAAGGGTTTTAAATAACGATCTGTCACTGTCCGTAAGCCCAGACACTAAAAACAGAATTTTTGGGGTTGCCGAGCAACTCGGGTATAAGCCTACCCGGCTAAGGCAATTAAAGCAGAATACGGAACGTGCCGGGAAAACGGTCTCCCTCCTGCTGTGGTGTTCTATTGAGGAGGAAAGAGACGATCCGTATTACGCTTCGATCCGCCGTGGAATCGAACTGCGCTGTGAAGAGCTTGGCCTGACGTTGGGCCAGACCTTGCGAGGCCGCTCATCCATCGGCACCCTGCAGAAGGCGGACGGTCTTATTGTTGTGGGCGGCGTTGACCCTGAAGAGGTATTCAAGCTTCATCCTGACAAGAACACCATTGTCCTTGTCGACCAGTACCATGAACAGCTGGAGTATGATTCTGTACGACTTCATTTTCGGCAAGCTGTTGATCAGGCACTCGGTCATCTACTTGAGCTTGGCCACCGACAAATCGGATTTATCGGCGGTAAGAGCGACGGTGAGCGAAGAGCGCATTATTTTGAACGATTCATGCGGGAACAGGGGTTGTACAATCCTCAATTCGTCCGTATAGGTGCCTGGAGTACCGCGGATGGTTATCTCATGATGAACGAACTCCTAACCCAACAGGAACGACCGACTGCCTGCTTCGCTGCAAGCGATCCGCTCGCTATTGGCGCCCTCCGCGCCCTTCATGGACATGGAGTCAAGGTACCCGAAGATATGGCTGTTGTCGGCTTCGACGACATTGAGATGGCAGCCTTCGTGCAGCCTCCGCTAACCACTGTCCGTGCTTATCCCGAACAGATGGGAAAGGCTGCCGTGCAACTGCTCTCTGAACGGTTTGAGGGACGTGAACCACCTGCGTACAGCGTGATCGGGACTAAGCTTGTCATTCGGGAGAGCTCATGCAAAAAAGGCTAACATCAGTACTTGAGAGTCTTGTTGTCATTGATCAGTATCCTTACGTAAAACAATAATGATAACCCCCTAAGGAGTGAATATCATGAACATTCATGTTAACGAGGCGCTTGGTTTGTTTCATTTGCAGTCCAAGGATTGCAGCTATATTATCCAGCTTGTAGAAGGATATCCCGCACATGTCTATTGGGGAGCTCAACTTCATCATGACCAAAGTCTCGCAAGTATATTGGAGCTTAGGGAGCGTTGCTCCTTCTCTCCCACTCCCGTTTCTTCCAGCCGTACAATTTCTTTGGACACGCTTCCTCAGGAATACCCCCAGTATGGAACAAGCGACTTTCGTCAACCAGCTTACCAGGTTGCACTTGCGGACGGAACTCGGACTACGGAGCTGAAATATAGTGGTTACCGTATTGAACCGGGTAAACCAAAGCTCGATGGACTTCCTTCCGTCTATACCGAATCGGATGATGAAGCCACAACCCTCTTTTTGATCCTTGAGGATCAATACTCGGGGCTTAAGACTACACTGCTCTATACTGTATTTGCGAACCACAGTGCTATTGCTAGGTCTGCTCTTTTTGAACAAAAGGGAAGCGCTACCATAAATATTGAACATGCCATGAGTGCCTCTGTCGACTTCGCCGATTCCAACTACCAAGCTCTCTACTTATCTGGAGCCTGGGTTCGGGAAAGACATATCCAACGCCGTGATCTCGGACCCGGCTCCATTCGGCTCGAGAGCCGACGGGGTTCCAGCAGCCACCAAATGAACCCCTTTCTGGCACTACTTCGTTCTGATGCGACTGAAGATCGTGGGGATGTGTACGGTTTCAGTCTAATCTACAGCAGCAACTTCGTCGCACAGGCAGAAGTAGAGCAGTTCAATCAGACTCGTGTAAGTATCGGAATCAATCCTTTTGACTTCTCCTGGCGGCTTGAGCCGGGTCAGTCATTCCAGACCCCTGAAGCCGTATTGGTCTTTTCCGAAGAAGGTCTTGGAGGCATGTCACGCACCTATCACCGACTCTATCGCACACGTCTGTGCCGAGGGGCTTACCGTGACAAAGAACGTCCGATTCTCGTGAACAATTGGGAAGCCACGTATTTCGACTTCGACGCCGACAAAATCGAAGCGATTGCCAAGGAAGCAGGACCCCTTGGAATTGAGCTCTTTGTTCTAGATGACGGTTGGTTTGGTAAGCGCGACAACGATGACAGTTCGCTTGGAGACTGGTTTGAAGACCGTCGCAAGCTGCCTGGTGGGCTTGCTGACCTGGCAAAACGGGTTAATGAACAAGGATTACAGTTTGGCTTGTGGGTTGAGCCGGAAATGGTATCACCGGATAGTGAACTGTACCGCAGCCATCCCGACTGGTGCCTGCATGCGGAAGGCCGGCGGCGGACGGAAGGCCGATCCCAACTGGTGCTCGATCTCTCCCGCAAGGAAGTATGTGACTACTTGTATGAGACACTTAGCTCCGTATTCTCGATCGCTCCGATTACTTATGTCAAGTGGGACATGAACCGTAATATGACGGAGATTGCTTCGGCTACCGCTCCTAGTGAACGTCAAAAGGAAACTGCACACCGTTATATGCTCGGACTTTACGATCTGATGGAACGTCTGACCTCCCAGTTCCCGGACATCTTGTTCGAAAGCTGTTCCGGAGGCGGTGGACGATTCGATCCCGGAATGCTCTACTATATGCCGCAGACATGGACCAGTGACGATACCGATGCCATTGAAAGATTGGCTATCCAGTATGGCACAAGCATCGTGTATCCGGCCAGTACCATGGGCGCACACGTATCGAATGTACCGAATCACCAGGTGGGGCGAATCACCTCCCTCGCTATACGCGGCGACGTGGCAATGAGCGGAAATTTTGGCTACGAACTTGACCTAACTGCCTTTACAAATGAAGAAAAGGAGCTCGCTGCCAATCAAATTGCCCAGTATAAGGAAATTCGTTCCCTCGTACAGCAGGGAGATATGTATCGACTCCTTAGTCCATTTGAAGGTCGAGGCGATACGGCCTGGATGTTCGTTAGCGAGGACCAGTCCGAAGCTTTTGTCGCTTACTTCCGCGTACTAGCTGAACCGAATGGGCCCATCCGGCGACTAACTCTAAAAGGACTTGACCCAGATAAAAAGTATATAATCGAACACGGAGCGACGGGCAACACAGCAGTCCATGCGGGTAATACCTTAGTGGAAGATGGCGGTTCCCCCTTCTGCGTAGCTTTTGATGGCGAAATTTTTGGAGGTGACCGCCTAATGAAAATTGGGCTTGTTGTCTCGGATCTCTCTGGAGATTTCGCCAGCTCTACCTTCCGCCTTAAAGCTATCTCTAACTAATAACAAATGCAGTTAGCAACGGTGAATATCGATGAAAAAATTAAAATAAGGCAGTCCGATTTTGAACTGCACCCCATTTGTTAGACACGACTAACAATGGAGGTGCAGTTTTTTGCC
>RCUF01000324.1_pt1 | contig 18256 bp, 15 predicted proteins | sample 2166311 | NCBI WGS metagenome assembly RCUF01 (sample SAMN09932608, study PRJNA488358) | compost metagenome | feature: garden; material: soil; isolation source: compost soil in 4-hydroxybenzonitrile-enriched culture | place: Germany: Experimental Botanical Garden Goettingen | collected 2016-01-27
GTAACCATGTACCTCCGCAGCCCAGTAACTATGTACCTCGTAGCTCCAGTAACTATGTACCTCCCGCAGCTCGTAACTGAGTTGCTTTTTCCCTTTACCCCTGTAGTCTCCGGACAGCCATATTCACCATATAAATAAATTCCGAGCGGAATACAAAGACTTCTATTGCGTTTCATGATATTAACCTTTATATTGGGATAAAGACCGAGTTGCCGGGTGCGTGACAGGATTCTATGACTGAAGCGGTAACATGGGAAATTTTGAGGAGATGAAGGGGGAATTGCAGCATGAAACCATCAATTTGGAAATGGAGTACACGTACAGTTGTTACGATTGGAATTGGTGCGGCATTATATGGTGCAACGAGCTGGATCGGCATACCTATAGCTCCGGACACTCAACTGCGACCAGCTATTGCGTTGCTTGCGATTTTTGGAGCACTTTTTGGCCCGGTGGTAGGCTTTATTGCTGGACTTCTCGGTCATATTATCAATGATTTTATTACGAGCGGAACCGTATGGTGGGGCTGGGCGCTTGGTTCAGGGATCGCTGCGGCGTTCATGGGGCTGATTTATCTTTCCAAGGATTTCAATCCCAAAGAAGGTCTGATTAAGAAAAAGCATCTGATTCAGTTTTTGATATACGGCATTATAGGTATTTTCGGGTCGCTTGCTTTCTCGGGTTTATTCGATATTGTGGTCATGGGTGAACCGAACGATAAAATACTGATTCAAATCGTATCTGCAGGACTTGCGAATCTTGGCGTATTTTTTGTTCTTGGCATTCCGGCCGTATGGGCTTATGCAAAGCGCAATCAGAGCAATACGAATTTGACAGTTGAGAGATAGGGGTTACTTGTAGTTATGCAGCCTGTTATTTCATTTCGCAATTTTAGTTTTCGATATAAAAGTCAAACCCGGCCAACGGTTAAAAATGTGAATCTGAACATCATGCCCGGGGAAAAAATATGGATTGCCGGTCCCAGTGGTTCCGGTAAATCGACATTAGCCCATTGTATCAATGGGCTAATTCCCTTTTCATATAGTGGCGAGATTACTGGAGAATTGCTGTTGAACGGACAGGAGGTGTCTGGTCGCAGCATTTTTGAGCGTAGCCGTAGTGTCGGTACAATCCTGCAAAATCCAGATGCCCAGTTTGTAGGCCAGACGGTGGGTGAGGATGTTGCTTTCCAAATGGAAAATGAAGAGGTAGCTCCTGGGGAGATGAAGACGAGGGTTTATTCCTCGCTTGATTTGGTAGGGATGCTGCAATATGAGGAACAAGGCCCGCATGACCTGTCAGGAGGACAAAAGCAAAGTGTGTCTTTAGCTGGTGTACTATCCACGCAGGCAGACATTCTTTTATTTGATGAGCCACTTGCTAATCTGGACCCTGCGAGCGGAACGAGAGCCATGGGGCTGATCGATGAAATTCACAAAACTAGCGGGAAAACGGTTATTTTAATAGAGCATCGGGTTGAGGATGTTCTTGGGCAGCCTATTGATCGAATCGTGATCATGAGTGAAGGAGAGATCGTGGCTATAGGTACGCCGGAAGAGCTGTTGCGAGGGGGTGTCCTTCCGAATTATGGACTTCGCCAGCCTCTATACTTGAACGCTCTAGGCTATGCTGGAATCAAGCTGGAGCATTTGAGTAATTTAAGCACACCTGAAGCTGTTACTGCTGAAAAGGAAGTCTCACAGGATTATAAACAACAAATTGAATCGTGGATATCTTTTGTTGATCAGAACAGAGAGCAGGATAAGTCGAACATTTTGCTGGATATTCGTGATGTAAGTTTCTCCTATGCTTCGGGTAAAAATGCCAAGGATGCAGTAAAGGAAGTTTCTTTTTCCATTGGAGCAGGTGAGAGAGTAGCGCTGCTTGGAAGCAATGGGGCAGGAAAATCCACGTTATCCGGACTTATTACGGGTCTTTTTAAGCCGAGGAGTGGAGAGATTAGATGGAGAGGTGAAAATATCGCAGACTGGTCCATCCGCCGAAGAGGCGAAGAGATCGGTTACGTGATGCAGAATCCGAACCATATGATTACTCAGCATATGATTCGTGATGAAGTGGCTTTAGGTCTGCAAGCGAGAGGGATGGTGGATCAAGAGAAGGAACGGAGAGTTAATGAGGCTCTTCAAATTTGTGGTTTATATCCCTATCGTAACTGGCCAGTGTCTGCACTGAGCTTTGGGCAAAAAAAGCGTCTCAGTATAGCGTCCATTCTGGTGCTGGAGCCGAAGCTGATGATTCTGGATGAGCCGACTGCCGGACAAGATTATCGTCATTACACGGAGTTTATGGACTTTATTAGCGGATTGGCTGATCAAGGAATGTCTTTCCTGTTCATCACACATGACATGCATTTGGCACTCGAATATGCGGACCGTGCCGCCGTGATGGCTAACGGGGAGATTATAGCGGCGGATACGGTTGCTAATGTGCTTTCAGACAGGACAATCACAGAGCAAGCCCGTCTTCGAGAGACAAGCCTGTCCCGTTTTGCCAAAGCTTGGGGTATTTCCTCGCCAGCTCAGTTCGTCCAGGCCTTTATTAATATGGAACAGCGAAGCAAGATGCTGAACATGGGAGAGGGTGAAGCGTCTCATGAGTAAAGCAGGCAGCCTGTTTGTTGAGGGGGACTCTTTTTTTCATCGTATGGATGGAGCGGTTAAGCTTATTATGCTGTTGACTTGGACGGTGGTCACCTTTTTGTTCCTGGATTTGCGGATATTTGTGGTTATGCTGGCGGGTGGTGTAACTATGCTGCTGCTGTCTCGTATACCGGTTAAGCGAATGGCGCTTTTATTCTGGGTACTGACGATTTTTACGATCATTAATAGTGTTTTTATTCTACTGATTACCCCGCGATTTGGTTCAACGCTAACTGGAAGCAACACCCCGTTAATCCCGATTGGATACGATACAATTAATACAGAAACGCTTTTTTATATTTTGACTTTGTCTTTAAAATACTTAACGCTGCTTCCGATCACCCTGCTGTTTATTTTTACTACGCACCCCAGCCGATTTGCGGCAAGCCTCAACAAGCTAGGGGTTCCATACAAGCTGGCTTATTCAGTAAGCATAGCTTTTCGGTATATTCCCGACTTGACGCAGGAATTCAAAAACATTTTAAATGCCATGCAAATGCGCGGTCTCGGCATTTCGCGTAGCGATGGAAGCTTAATGCGTCGGATGCGAAATTTGTCACTCGTTGTCGTGCCGTTATTGCAATCATCCCTTCAGCATATTGAATCTGTATCGGATGCGATGGATCTTCGAGGTTTCGGAGCAAGGCCAAAACGCACATGGTATATGGGAACTCCAATGTCCCGTAGTGACAAGACCGCAGCCCTGTTATGCGGACTACTGCTTATTTTGGCTATAACAGTTAAAGTATCGTTTATTAAAGGATTCTGGTATCCCTTCTAAACGTGGCATCAAATTGCTGGTATAATGGAAATATTGGAGTCACATGGCAAGGAAAATTTGGATATGGATAAGTGTGTCCTTGAAATATGTGCTTTTGATATGTACTATGGTTGAAGAACATTGCGCAATCAGGGCAGTACTTGAATACGTATTATTAGAATAGGAGTTGTCATAAATATGGCTTTAAAGGCGGGAATCGTGGGCCTTCCGAACGTCGGGAAATCCACATTGTTTAATGCAATTACACAAGCGGGTGCTGAATCTGCCAACTATCCGTTTTGCACCATTGACCCGAACGTGGGCGTGGTAGAAGTACCGGACGAACGATTGGATAAACTGACTGAGCTGGTCGTTCCAAATCGTACAGTGCCTACAGCGTTTGAATTTGTGGATATTGCCGGTTTGGTTCGCGGCGCTAGTAAAGGTGAAGGACTCGGAAACAAATTTTTGGCACATATCCGTGAAGTGGATGCGATCGTTCATGTCGTTCGCTGCTTTGAGGATGAGAATATTACACACGTAGATGGTAAAATCAACCCGATCAGCGACATTCAGACGATCAATCTGGAGCTGATCCTGGCTGACCTTGATAGTGTAGAGAAACGAATTGACCGTTCTCGTAAAAATATGAAGGGCGGCAACAAGCAGTATGAGAAGGAAGTAGAAGTGCTGGAGCGAATTAAAGAAGCGCTTTATAACGATCAGCCGGTACGCAGCGTTGAATTGTCGGAGGATGAGAAGCTGATCGTTCGCGACCTTCATCTCCTTACGTTGAAGCCTGTATTGTATGCAGCAAATGTTAGTGAGGATGGTGTAACTGAAGCGGATAGCAATCCTTTTGTACAGCAAGTGAAGGATTTCGCTGCGGCAGAAAATGCGGAGGTCGTTCCGATTAGTGCCAAGGTAGAGGCTGAAATTGCCGAGCTTGATGGCGAAGATAAAGCGATGTTCCTTGAAGAATTGGGTCTTGAGGAATCCGGTCTTAATCGTCTGATCAAAGCGGCTTACCGTTTGCTCGGATTGTACACTTACTTTACAGCCGGTGTTCAGGAAGTTCGTGCATGGACGATCCGTAAAGGCACTAAAGCTCCAGGAGCAGCAGGGGTAATTCACTCTGACTTCGAACGCGGCTTTATTCGTGCAGAGGTTGTTTCGTATGACGATCTTCTAGCAGCAGGCTCCATGAACGTAGCCAAAGAACGTGGTCAACTGCGCCTTGAAGGTAAAGAATATGTGGTGCAGGACGGCGATGTAATGCATTTCCGTTTCAACGTGTAATTTCAACTTTTTATCTGGAAATTATGATAAAGGATCTCGTCGATGACGGGGTCTTTTTATATCTGTAATGCTTCTTTTGGCGTTAGTAAGCGGGTTGTGAGAGGGAATTGGGCGGGATCGTGTGAATTTGTAAGTACCTATGGTCTGTTCATTGAGTAAAAAATATGATATAATAAAAAGTCGTTTATTCTTGCTAATTTAAAGTGGAGATAGACGCTTTTTCAGGATGAATGATGATTAAAGATTGTTATTATAAAGTGAGGTGCTTCCCTTGTTGGATCGACTACAATCCCTGGCAGATCGTTATGAGAAGCTAAGTGAGCTGCTCTGCGACCCGGACGTAGCTAATGATACAAAGAAACTGCGGGATTATTCTAAAGAACAATCGGATTTACAGCCGGCTTTTGAGGCGTACACTGAATATAAGACTGTTATCGAAGAACTTGAGGCAGCTAAAAATATGCAGGCTGAGAAGCTGGACGATGAAATGCGTGAAATGGTTAAAATGGAAATTGATGATCTGACGAAACGTGAGCAGGAGCTGGAAGAGACGATCCGGGTACTGCTGCTGCCAAAAGATCCGAATGACGATAAAAACGTAATCGTAGAAATTCGCGGTGCTGCAGGTGGGGATGAGGCGGCTTTATTTGCGGCTGATTTGTATCGTATGTACACTCGATTTGCTGACTCACAAGGCTGGCGTGTAGAGCTGATGGACGTGAATGAGAGTGATCTTGGCGGATTTAAAGAGGTAATTTTTATGATTAACGGACGCGGAGCCTATAGCAAAATGAAATACGAGAGCGGCGCCCATCGCGTACAACGGATTCCATCCACAGAGTCCGGCGGACGCATTCATACCTCGACTTCAACCGTTGGTGTTATGCCGGAAGCGGAAGAAGTAGATATTGAAATTTTGGATAAAGATATTCGTGTCGATACGTTCTGTTCCAGTGGAGCAGGCGGTCAGTCTGTTAATACGACGAAATCGGCTGTACGCGTAACGCATATTCCTACGGGCATCGTGGCAACATGTCAAGATGGCAAATCCCAGAACTCTAATAAGGAAAAGGCGCTACAGGTGCTTCGGGCACGTATCTCTGATATGAAACGTCAGGAAGAAGAAGCGAAATATGCAGGCGAGCGCAAGAGCAAAGTGGGTACGGGGGATCGCAGTGAACGGATTCGGACGTATAATTTCCCGCAAAGTCGGGTCACTGATCACCGCATTGGTCTCACGCTGCATAAGCTTGACCAAGTGATGAATGGAGATATTGAAGAAATTATCTCAGCGCTGAATCTCGCAGAGCAGGCGGAGCTGATGGATAAAGGAGAATAACAAATTGAACGGTGAAGGATATGTATTATCCGGAGCGCTCAATATTTTGGAAGCCCGAAAAGAGGCTTCTTCTTTTTTAGCGGCATCCGGTATTAATGACCCTGACTCAAATGCAGATTTGCTTATTCGCCATGTGCTTGGACTGGAGGGGGCCGCGTATCTCATGGCGCTGCGCGATCCGTTCCCGGAGGACCGGAAGGCCGAATGGGAAGAAGTGATCCGCCGCAAAGCGGCGGGTGAACCAGCGCAGTATATTATCGGGGAGCAGGAGTTCTACGGCTTGACCTTCAAGGTCAAGCCGGCGGTGCTGATCCCGCGTCCGGAAACGGAGCTGCTGGTTGAGGGAATCGCCAACCTGGGCGATTCCTTATGGCCGGGCGGCGCACCGAAGGTCGCCGACATCGGGACAGGCAGCGGCGCGATTGCCGCTGCTCTCGCACACCTGCGCCCAGCCTGGGCTATTACGGCGAGTGACATCTCGCCGGAAGCGCTTGAGGTGGCGCAGGAGAATGTCCGGCGGCTCGGCCTGCTGGTGAAGTTCAAGCAAGGGGACTTGCTTGAACCGTTCCGCGGCGAGTCGCTGGACATTGTGGTTTCGAATCCGCCGTATATACCGGCGGAGACGATCGCGCACCTGCAGCCTGAGGTGCGCGACCATGAGCCGCGCGGGGCGCTGGATGGCGGACCTGATGGGCTCGCCCCGTATCGCAAAATGATGGAGCAGCTCTCTTTGCTGCCGCAACCGCCGCGCCTGATAGGCTTTGAGCTGGGTATGGGGCAAGCGGAGGATGTCGCTGATCTGTTGCGTACGGCTGGACATTGGGACAAAATCATAACGATTCCCGATTTGGCAGGCATCGACCGCCATGTAATTGGAATAAAAAAACACTAGATATTCGATGTGCAAAGGATAATAATTGCTGATGCAGGCAAGCAGTTGAACCGGATGCAGAATGGTTGTAAGGTCCAATAGACTTCGAGCTGAGTTTTCCTTACAATAATGAGGAGACTATCGATGGCCAGAGTGTTTGAGCTCCATGGTAGGAGGAACGGAGGACAGGATCAATGCTTAACAAATTAAAGAAAATCGACTACACGATCGTGTTCATTCTGCTGGTCCTGATGGGTATCAGTATTGCGGTGCTGTATAGTGCGACATCTAATACAAAGTTTCATGGCTACGAGCTTCGGATGGTTCTGTATTATGTGCTTGGATTTATCGCTTTTTTTGCAGTGGCAATGATTGATTATCGGTTGTTTGTAAAATACGCGCTGTATATTTATATATTTGGGATCGCGCTGCTCGTCGTCGTCAGGTTTGTCGGAAGTACGCTGAACAATGCAACAGGCTGGATCAAGCTAGGGGGCTTCAGCTTTCAGCCCGCCGAATTTTTTAAACTACTGCTGATAATGTTCCTTGCATCCATGCTGCTGATTAAGCGGAAGCCGCGTCTGACCTTTTGGCGGGACGTTGTACCGATCTGTCTGCTTACATTCATTCCTTTTATTCTGGTTATGGCACAAAATGACCTTGGTAACGCACTCAGCTACGTGATCATTCTAGCAGGGATGCTGTGGATCGGTAACATCAAATACACCCACGCGCTGATTGCGCTGGTTATTTTTTTCGGATCGGTATTCGGTGGAATTACCGCCTACAAGGTATACCATGATGAGGTCTACACTTTTCTTAAAGATATCGGCCGGGAACACTGGACTGAACGGATTGATCCTTGGCTTGTACCTGAGAAGGCAACGGATAAAGCCATTTATCATACAAAAAACGCTAAACTCGCGATCGCTTCAGGAGGTATGACCGGAGAAGGATACATGAAAGGGGAGACGGTACAATCAGAACGTGTTCCGTTAACGTATTCAGATTCCATTTTTGTCGTCATAGCTGAAGAATTTGGTTTTTTAGGTAGTTCGATATTGCTGCTGCTCTATTTTGTGTTGATTCATCGGCTGATTTTGATATCTCTGGAGTGCAAGGATCGAAGTGGGCCATATCTTATCGTGGGGATCGTGGCGATGTTCCTGTATCAAATTTTTGAAAATATCGGGATGTTCATCGGGCTAATGCCTCTTACCGGGATTACGCTGCCGTTTATCAGTTACGGTGGTACTTCACTCTTAATCAATATGGCCAGTATTGGCGTTGCGATGAGCATACGTATTCATGGCCAAGAAGCGTCGGATGAGCACACACGCCCAGTCTCGCGGTATGCGTTAAAATCAAAGGTTGGAGGAAGAACTTCTTAAAAAAATAATGGTAATTCAGGCGCTTGCTGCAGTGATCGGCGTCTGGGTTATCTTTTTTTTGTATATACTGACTCGGTTAAGGTTCCGGTGAATAGTAACTGTAGAAATACACTTATTTTAGAGAATTAGATTCATCTTCTTTTAAAATAGATACTGCAGTTGTATGTTATGCAATTAATTTAGGAAAACAGCTATTTATAGGCGAATTAAGTGTATTTAATGCAGCTCCATCTAAAAAGCACTATACCGCTTGATTATTTCATAGATTTATAGATTCATAGGTTTAACTCTCTCTATTACGGACATACTGATAGACATCAGAAGGTTGCGTGAGGGGAGCTGGAGACACATGAAGAGCCAGGGCAGATTTGAAAATAGCAGTCGGTCAGGAAGTTATCATAGACTTGGGCGCCAAATTGCACTTATTATGTTTAGTATTTTTATTTTGTTGATGTCATGGGAAGGGCAGAGGGTGGATTCGGCCGCAGTTGCGGTAGAGGGGCAAAAGGTGATTCCTCAGGATTCGATTCGGCTTCGTATTCTGGCAAATTCGGATAGAGCCAGCGATCAAGTTGTTAAGCGGCGTGTGCGTGATGCTGTTGTGGAGCAAATGAACAGCTGGGTAGGGCAATTGGATAATCCTCAAAGCTTGGATGATGCTCGGCGCGTGATTAGCGAAAATTTGGATTCAATCGAAAAAATCGTAGAGCAAACACTTAGAAGCAGCGGCAAAAACTACGATTATACAGTAGAATTAGGTGTTGTTCCTTTTCCTACAAAAATGTATGGCGGTGCCATCTATCCTGCGGGAAATTACGAAGCGCTTCGTGTAACGCTTGGTGAAGGGAACGGGAAGAATTGGTGGTGTGTGTTGTTTCCTCCGCTTTGTTTTGTGGATGCTGGAAGCGGTGATGCATTAGCACAAAATAAAAAAGCTGAAGCGTCGAAAGCAAAAGCAGGAGATGGTTCAGTTGGTAATGAATCCTCGGCCAAATTGGCAGCTTCAGCTGCTGGAGCCGAAGGGGATGCGACTCAAGTTCAGGTTGACCCTGAGGAGACGGAAGTTCGATTCTTTTTATGGGATGTGCTCGCAGGTTTCTGGAATTGGGTAACAGGGTTGTTTGCGTAAAACAGGTCGGTTCTGATGCAAAATATCTATGATCCCGGATGGGTTAGGTTATAATAGAGTAGTTAATGAGTTGCTCTGTGTTCTGGCAAATATATTTTACAGTTTGGGATGATTACAAGTGGACAATAACCTTCGACATACAGGAAATAATCAGAAGTCAGGAAAAAATGAGAGTTTAGCGCATTTAGAGCAGCGTGACACCCGAATGTGGGATGTTACGGGTGCGATGGTTTTTGAGGAGTCACAGTCAGGAAAGATCCTGAAGGAGGATGACGCCCTGCTTGCAGCGGCTTTGCAGGAAGCAGGGAAAATACTGGCTTCAGGTGGGACGGTCGCATTTCCTACGGAGACGGTATACGGTCTTGGTGCAGATGCGAGAAATACGGAAGCGGTGGAGGCGGTATTTGCCGCAAAGGGGCGGCCATCCGACAATCCGCTGATCGTACATATTGCCTCCATGAGCCAGCTCGATGGTCTCGTCACAAGAGTGAACGAGACGGAGCGTCGGCTTATGGAGGCGTTTTGGCCGGGACCGCTGACGGTGGTGCTCCCGGTAGCGCCCGGCGCCGTCTCGCCTCGCGTGACGGCGGGCTTGTCCACCGTGGGCGTGCGCATGCCCGCCCACGACATTGCGCTGCGGCTGATTGCCGCAGCGGATTGCCCGGTGGCGGCGCCTAGCGCCAACCGGTCCGGGCGACCGAGCCCGACGCTGGCCAGCCACGTCGGCGAAGACCTGGCCGGCCGCATCGACGGAATCGTCGACGGCGGGCCAACGGGTGTTGGCGTCGAATCGACGGTTGTCGAGGTCGGCGCCGATGGCACTGTGACCGTGCTCCGCCCTGGCGGGATCACGGTCCGGCAGCTCGCCCGCGTAGCCACCGCGGGCGTGCGGCTGGACGCCGCCCTGCTGGAGGCGGGCGGCGTGGATATCCCGGCGCCGCGTGCGCCGGGAATGAAGTATACGCATTATGCGCCCCGCGGCGCAATGCGTATTGTTGCGGGAGCCGCCCCCGAGAGGGTGGCGGCCCGCATCCAGGCCGAGCTGGACGCAGCGGCCGAGCGCGGTGAGACGACGGGAGTGCTCGCCTTTGACGAGCACCTCCCTCGCTACCGCGCGGATTACGTGGAGTCGCTCGGCAGCATAGCGGCGCTGGAGACGGCTGCGCATCGTCTCTATGCCGCGTTACGCCGCTTCGATGATCGCGGCGTAACGTGCATTCTCGCCGAGTCATGCCCGCAGGACGGGCTTGGCTCGGCCGTGATGAACCGGCTGTTAAAGGCAGCCGGGCACAACGTGATTCACGTGTAGCCCGTTTCAACTTGACCCTTTCCTATTTTATGGGTAATCACTCCTTGAAATAAGCTTGATAGACCAAAAACTGGTAAAAGTGCAGGTTTTTGCACTGCAATCGTACATCAAGGTAGAAAAGCCTGCAAAAGTGCAGCAATCTAACTGTTTTAGCTCCAAAACTTGAAATGAAGTACAAAATTCCTGCATTTTCGCAGGAATTTTTCTATACCGACTAACATGAAGGTAAAGAGATGCACTTCTGCAGCAATTTCTCAAATTTTAATCTAGTTAGCCGCATTCTCTAAGCACATCAGTATTCAAATTTAAAGTTAACCTAGTAATCGCACCCAGTCGCAGTCATCGCGGTCAGTCGAAGTAATCGCACCCAGTCGCAGTCATCACAAATCACAATCAGTTGCAGTAATCCCAACCAGTCGCAGTTATCACAGTCCATCCCGGTCCATCACAGTCAGTCCCAGCAGTCTCAATCCATCCAAACAGCGTAACTCTTATCGTGTCCTGCATCAGTCCTAACCTATTTTTTATCATAGCTGTATCCATATCGTACAATTTTCTGGTCCATATTTTAGTCGTTTACAGTCCATCTAACCCATTAATCTACCTGAATAATCAGAAGGAGGCGTTGCAGATGATTTCCATCGGACTTACCGGCTGGGGGGAGCACCCTGACTTATATCCTCCAGGCACTTCTGCAAAGCAAAAGCTCACGATGTATGCGAAGCATTTTCCTGTAGTGGAGGTGGATAGTTCTTTCTATGCCATACTTAACCAGGATACGTATCGCCGCTGGTTGAGTGAGACACCGCCGCATTTTAACTTTATCCTAAAAGCTTATCAGGGAATGACGGGGCATACTCGCGGCAAATCGCCATATGACGGGCCAGGAGAGATGTTTCGGGCATATTTGGATTCGATTTCTCCCGTAGTAGAAGCAGGTCGGTTGAAGGCGATCATGTTCCAGTTTCCACCTTGGTTTGATTGTTCCTCTGAGCATGTACGTCAGCTGCGCGCGGTCAAAAGATGGATGGGAAATCTTCCGCTTGCTCTCGAATTCCGTCATCAGAGCTGGTTTGCTCCTGATACTAAAGAAGGAACATTATCCTTTATGCGTGAAGAAGGCTGGATTCATATCGTTTGTGATGAACCTCAAGTGGGACAGGGTTCGGTTCCTACGATATTGGAGCCTACTCATCCGGAGCTAACTATTGTTCGTCTTCATGGGCGAAATGCTGAAGGGTGGAGTCAGGGCAGTGCCCCGAACTGGAGAGAGATACGAAATCTGTATCGATATAATACGGAAGAGCTTCGAGAGTGGAGCGACAATCTGGCTGTATTGGAATCCAAAGGGACGAAGGAACTATGTATGATTTTTAACAACAATTCAGGTGGAGATGCTGCCTCCAATGCTAAGGAAATGAGCCGGATTCTTGGTATGGCTGCTGTAGATCTACCGCCTAAACAACTGGATCTATTCGGCCTTGATGAATAAAGCCTCCTTTTGTTCACGCTTCCTTGCAATAGGACTTAAAAAAATGTTATTACTATGAATAACCTTTTTTAATGACACACTTGGCAGCCGTTGGGAGGACAAATAGTGGAAGTTTTTGAACTAGTACTTATTATGCTTGGACTTATCGGGGTATCCAATGTGCTGAATCGGTTCATACCGTTTGTTCCGGTTCCTTTGCTTCAAATTATTCTTGGAACGCTCGTGGCCTTACTGCCATTAGGGCTTCATCTGGAATTAAATACGGAATTGTTTCTTGTGATGTTCATCGCGCCGCTGCTTTTTAATGACGGCAAAAGAACGCCAAGAGAAGATCTGTGGAATCTGAGATCACCGATTTTATTGCTTGCGCTTGGTCTGGTATTCGTCACAGTATTTGCTGGAGGTTATCTCATTCACTGGCTTATACCGAGCATTCCGCTGCCTGCTGCATTTGCGCTTGCGGCTATTTTGTCTCCGACAGATGCTGTAGCGGTTGGGGCATTGGCAGGACGTATTCATTTGCCAAAAGGAATCATGCGGCTGTTAGAGGGCGAGTCTCTCATGAATGATGCTTCAGGACTTGTGGCATTTAAATTTGCAGTAGCTGCCACAGTAACAGGCGTATTTTCCATTACTGATGCTGCACTCAGCTTTTTATGGATTGCGATCGGGGGGCTTGTGTGCGGGGCAGTTTTATCTTTTATTATCGTATGGATACGTATGTTCATTCGTCGGTTAGGGATGGAAGACGTTACGATACATATGCTGATTCAAATTTTAACTCCATTCCTTATATACATCATTACGGAGGAATTTGGTTTATCCGGTATTTTGGCTGTTGTCGCAGGTGGGATTGTTCACGCTGTTGAACGGGATCGTTCAGAATCCTTGCAGCCTGAGTTGCAGGTCGTATCTAATAATACATGGTCCGTTATTCTTTATATTTTGAACGGGCTTGTATTTGTCATTCTTGGATTACAAATTCCCGGGGCGACGGAAACGATAATTGAAAGCCCGGAATATAGCAATTTGCAGGTAGTAGGCTTTATTGGGATTATTTTTGCGGGTCTTATTTTATTACGCTTTGTATGGGTTTACTTGTTCTGGAAAGGATCATGGCTTTTAGATACCAAAGAAGAGATGGAGAGACCAAAGCTGACCTCATCCATTTTGATTTCTTTGTCTGGTGTGCGTGGTGCGGTTACCTTGGCAGCGGCGTTTTCTATTCCGTATGTGCTGCAGGATGGAAGTCCGTTCCCTGAGCGTGATCTGATCATTTTTCTGGCTGCCGGAGTGATCCTCGTCTCTTTGATTATCGCAAGTGTTTTTTTACCATTGATTTCGAAAAAACCAGATAGTGAAGGCGACAATGAAGAAACGCGCGAGCGTGAAGCACGCATTGAAATGCTGAAAGCGGGCATCACCGCTGTTAAAGAAGCGACTAACGATAGCAATCGTGCGGCTGCAGCAGAAGTAATATCTAGTTACCATCGTCAGATTTTCAAACAGCAAAATGAGAAGGACCTCGATTGGTCGAATTCGAAAAGGAATAAAGTATTGTTGAATCTTCGTCTTGTAGGGATACAGGCGGAGCGTTTGGAGATTCAAAAAATGCTGGATCACGGCGAAATAAGTGATGAGCTGGCCGTTAAGATTCAGGGAATCGTAGATCAAATGGAAGTCGTCATGTCGAACAAAATAAAAATGCAAGTTCTAGTATCGTTTTATCGCATTCAGCGGATATTTATGAAGCCGTTTTTGAAAAAGACGCATAAGAAGCTTTCGGCTGACCAGCTTGGGAGACTGCGAGCTACGAGATTGCGGACAAGTACAGCTGCGGTAAATGCAATCAAGGCTCAAATGAATGATAGCAATCGCGGAGCCGCATTGTCTGTTATAGCCCATTATAATGAATTGATCGCACGTCTTCAGAATGGACATAAAAATGTAATTGATGAAAATGATGAGGACGCATTTGATCAGTATAAAAATGAGCTTCGGATCAAAGCCATTCAAGCGCAGCGCAACGAGCTGCAATCCATGTTCGAGAAAGGTGAGCTTAGCTTTTCTTCGACCAATAAGTTACGACAGTACATGAATTATTTAGAAGCAGGCATTCTAGAGCACGGGGAAGAAGAGTAAAGACAATGATGTTCAAAAAAAGTTCAAAAAGATAGCTTTTCAGCACCGAGAAGTTTGGATGAAGCTAGGGACTGAACTTCCTCTTAAGTCTGAATGAGTCATGAAGCTTGGCCGCCCTGCATATGGTTGTACAAGAGATTCTTGGACAATGGGGGATGGCAGTATGGCTGAGGCTTATGAGCAGCTTGGGGAGTTAATGACGATTCTTCTCATGGCGATTGCACTGGGAATGGATGCCTTTTCTCTAGGGATCGGCGTTGGGATGCGTGGAGTACAGCGCAGAGACGTGATCCGCATCGGAAGCGGAGTAGCGCTATTCCATGTCCTGATGCCGCTGCTCGGTATTTTTGCGGGTCAGTATGTCGGGTTGTTGTTAGGTCACTTGTCTAGGTATGTATCCGGCGGGTTGCTTCTGCTGCTTGGCTCACATATGATCATTAGCTCGATAAAAGGCAGCGGCTTTCAGCCCATCAATCATCGAACCTATTTTGGAGTTATGTTATTTTCGCTTAGTGTGAGCATAGATTCTTTTTCGGTAGGAGTATCGCTGGGCATGTTTCACAGCAATTTGATGCTAACGGTGCTGGCATTCGGCCTTTTGGGAGGACTGATGTCTATTATTGGACTGGCTCTGGGTAGTGGTGTAAGCCGGAGCCTTGGTGAATATGGGGAAGCAGCAGGTGGAGCTATACTACTGGCGTTTGGTCTGATGTTTATCTTTTGATACAATATGAGAAAGTGCAGTTTTGCGAAAAATAAAGAGGTGGACATAGATGCGAATATTGTTTGTATGTACGGGTAATACTTGCCGTAGCCCTATGGCGGAAGGTATGCTGCGCAAGCTGGCTCAGGAGAGAGGGCTACGAGTGGAGGTACGCTCTGCGGGGGTTGCTGCTTTGGAAGGAACGTCTATGTCGCTGCTCGCTGAAGCCGTATTAAAAGACCAAGGGATAAAGGACAACATTACATCCACTCCTCTCGGAGGGGAACTGGTATCGTGGGCGGATTTGATCCTTACCCTTACAGAGAGCCACAAGCGCCAAGTCATCTACTCGTTCCCTCAAACTGCTGATAAAGTGTACTCTTTAAAAGAGTATGTCGAGGATAATGAGTCGGTTTTAGCGGATCAGGAGGAACTGCAGCAGTTGATAGCCGATGTGGAACTGGATCGAGCTCTGGGCAATCCGCAAAATGAGGCGAAAATACGCCGGATCAATGAGATCGCGCGGCGATTGCCGATTTATGATATCTCCGATCCATTTGGTGGGTCGCGAGAAATATATGATCGTACAGCGACAGAAATTCGGGAAGCACTTGGCAAGCTGCTTGATAAATTAGACAGGGCGGATAACGACAACTAATTTTTTTGTACCTGGAACTCTCTCGAGAGAGGGAGGGTAAAGGGAAAAAAAGTACGCTATTTAATTGAAATCGGTATGAATTTATACAAAAGTTCCCCTTATTATCTGATAATTAGCGCGAAATCGTGAAATAGGGGAAAATAACTACCTTATTTATGAACTTCCCATTTGCCGCTCCTCCCACCATTTCAGCGTCACTTTTGACACACATTGTCGCGTTTGCCGCTCGCCCCTCCCGTTTACCAGCATTTTTTTTCGTGTTAAATTGGGTTGCATTTGTTCGACTTATGCTTTATTCTAATACCATAATGAAGATCCGATGTAACTGGCGACAAGAGTGGATCAAACCACGATGGAGCATCGGAACATACGGCCGGTCGCCTGGGCAAAGAGCAAGACGCTATCATTAGCGTCCTGCTCTTTTTTCATCATTTAAGGAGGTTCAATAATCATCTTTTGATCACCGGGGAGCCGATTTTTGAACTTGAACTTAAAGTCAATCCATTCCTTAAGATGTAAAGTTTGTCGTCATGACGCTACTAATTTGGGTATAATAATAGTAGTTTGTGTCGAATGTATAGGCATCTTTGGAAAAGGGGCATGTAAAATGGATACGGAAGGTCTCGGAGCAATTCGGGAACAGGTTGCTGAGATTTTGGAGGAGCTCGTTGGGATTGCAAAGCTTGGCAAAGGTAAGCTTGTCGTCGTTGGAGCAAGTACCAGTGAGGTAGCTGGGGAGCGTATTGGAACTGGTGGTGCGGTGGAGATTGCTGCGGAGCTGTTCGCAGGGATTGATCGGATCAGGCAGCAATACGGCTTTGACGTTGCTTTTCAATGCTGCGAGCACTTGAATCGTGCGCTTGTTGTGGAAAGAGATGTTCTGGAGCGTTTAGGATTAACGGAAGTAGCTGCAGTTCCTGTACCTAAGGCTGGCGGATCGATGGCTGCGGTTGCCTATACTCATTTATCCGAGCCATGTCTGGCTGAAAGCGTGCAGGCTCATGCCGGGATAGACATCGGAGAGACGATGATCGGCATGCATTTGCAGCGGGTGGCTGTTCCATTTCGGCCATCACGGCGTTTTGTCGGAAAAGCGCGTGTGACTGCTGCGTGGACACGTCCCAAGCTGATTGGCGGGGAACGTGCAGTGTATGCTCTTCCGCAGAAGAACGATCAGAATCAGGAATCACATTTATGTCAGTAAATGAAATCAGAATATTTTATTATATTTCCAGAGAGGATGTTGAACAATGGATCAATTGAGAAAACAAGACCCGGCAGTGCTGGAGGCAATGAATTTGGAGCTGAAACGCCAACGCAACAACATTGAACTGATCGCTTCCGAGAATATCGTAAGCGAAGCAGTTATCGAAGCAATGGGATCTGTACTTACTAACAAATACGCAGAAGGATATCCGGGCAAACGCTACTATGGCGGCTGTGAGCATGTTGATATCGTTGAAGATATCGCTCGTGATCGTGCTAAAGAATTGTTCGGAGCAGAGCATGCGAATGTTCAACCTCACTCCGGTGCTCAAGCTAACCTTGCTGTATACCTGACTGCACTCAAACCTGGAGACACTGTTCTTGGTATGAACCTTGCGCATGGTGGTCACTTGACACACGGTAGTCCAGTTAATGCATCCGGTTTTTTCTATAATTTCGTAGCTTACGGTGTGCAGGAAGATACCTTCCGTATCGATTATGATGAAGTTCGTAAAGCAGCATTCAAGCATCGCCCTCGTCTGATCGTTGCTGGTGCAAGTGCTTATCCACGCATCATCGACTTTGAAAAGCTTGCTTCCATCGCTAACGATGTAGGTGCTCTCTTCATGGTGGATATGGCGCATATCGCAGGTCTGGTTGCTGCGGGTCTTCACCCGAGCCCGGTTCCACATGCGCATTTTGTAACTACAACAACTCACAAAACACTTCGTGGACCTCGCGGCGGTATGATTCTGTGCCGTAAGCCTTGGGCAGCAGCTATCGATAAAGCGGTATTCCCTGGTACACAAGGTGGACCACTTATGCACGTGATCGCTTCCAAAGCAGTAGCTCTTGGTGAAGCATTGCAGCCTTCTTTTAAAACTTATGCAGAAAACGTTGTGAAAAACGCTAAAGTATTGTCCGAAACGCTCATCAGCGAAGGACTTAACCTTGTATCTGGCGGTACTGACAACCACTTGATGCTGATCGACACTCGCAACCTGGACATCACAGGTAAAGATGCTGAGCACGTACTTGATTCTATCGGTATCACAGTTAACAAAAATGCGATTCCTTTCGATCCAACCAGCCCATTCGTAACTAGCGGTATTCGCATCGGTACTCCGGCAGCGACTTCCCGCGGCATGGATGAAGCAGCGATGAAAGAAATCGGTCAAATTATCGCTATTACCTTGAAATCGCCTAAGGACGAAGCTGTCCTAGAAAAAATGCGTACTCAAGTTTCCAACCTGACAGATCGTTTCCCGTTGTATTCTGAGTTGAAATATTAATCTAG
>RCUF01000325.1_pt1 | contig 18149 bp, 16 predicted proteins | sample 2166311 | NCBI WGS metagenome assembly RCUF01 (sample SAMN09932608, study PRJNA488358) | compost metagenome | feature: garden; material: soil; isolation source: compost soil in 4-hydroxybenzonitrile-enriched culture | place: Germany: Experimental Botanical Garden Goettingen | collected 2016-01-27
TTATCCGTAGCATGTATTCCATGCTTCCTGATCGACGGCAGTATTTCATCAGCTACCTTGGCCTGAAATGCTTCAGCTACTTCGTTTCTTGCCTTCATCGCCAAGCGGTAAAAGATGTTTTCAGGAATATAATCCCCTTTCCCAGCTTGTTGGTAAGAATCAGCGTCCCCACTTGTGGGGATGAACCCAAATTCCGACAAGTGTTTATTTACTCTCTCCCAGCGCACAACCTCATTTCCACTCGCAGCTCTTTGAGTAAAACCCAACCCGCGAGAAACATCTTCTAAATTCAATTGCGCCGTGCCGTTTCCATCAATAAATCCTCTTACTCCGTGAATTGTAAGTATATCCATTACTGATCTCACCTTTCTTTGAATGCAAAATAAGCCCCTGAGTTATCAGAGGCTTTCATACTTATATCTTAAATTGGTACTGTTGCTGTAACGCTGCGGATTTTAAAGGGAAACATTGTTCAGTGAAAATAAAGTTGTAAACAGACCATACGTTTCCAAGCTAACAGGCAGTACAGTTCCAATTATGGTAATATGGGGGATAATCTTTTATTTGAGTTAGGAGCGAGTTACCCATGGATCTACTCATAATTATTTTAGTGATCGGTTTTATAATCATAGTAAGTTATCTCAGGGCAATTCATATTTCTCTTCAGCGAATTATAGAATATAAGCGTAAAGAAAATGAATAGCTATTTTGGGTGTGCCAAAGTGTTGGGTGACATAGTTAAACCAACATAGAAATGATTGTTACATACGTGTTGGCTTAATCAACGACATATGGAGGTTAATTAGGCAATGGATAACTGGAATGATAAAAATACTTGGGAACAGAGTGAAATTCATATTGACCAACTGACAGGCGAAATTGATCAGATTCTACACGAGATAATTAACGGGCTAGGGGATCTAGGTATAGCATACGGTATCATTAGGGAATTTAGTTATAATCCTGAGGAACCACCAACCTGGACTATTAGTATTAAGAACTCTATAACCGTGCTCACCTTGGATATCTTATTCCAATATATGAGACAGTATAGAAAAATCAAGGATGCGTTGAATCATTTTATGCGTGATCACTTTCCATACATTACTTAATCAGGCATCAATGGTGAAGGTTATTCACAGATAGGTTAGACTCAAGATGTTGTAATATATTGGTGTATAGCTACATTATAACTATTCGACTTTCTTAACTTAGGAGGTTCTAAAGAATGCCTTATCCAATGGTCCATTTTGCTATAGCTTTAGAACTTTGCTCACGTACTCCATCTTCTAGTTTCTTAATTGGGAGTATTGCTCCAGATGCTGTCCATGTAAGGGGAGATGTGACAAGAAGCGAAAAGGGTATTACACATTTTGTTTGTGAAGATAGATTCCCTAGTAGTGAGGTGCTTAAGGAAAGATGCCAGTATTATTTAAATCTTAATGTTGAGACTAACTGGACAGATTACATACTAGGGTATTTTGCTCATATCTATGCGGACATAAGATGGACGGAAACAGTCTATTCGAATTTTGAACGTGAGTACCAAGGAGAAAAAGATGAAATAAGAAAAATCTATAATATGGAGGCAAACCAGGTAGAATTTAATTTAATCAAAAGGGAAAAATGGGCAGAAGATGTTCTCAACAAGCTCTATGTAGGAAATGCCTATAGTATTGAACCATTGTTAACACAAATTGAAGTAAGTCAGTACCGAGATATAAAACTACAATGGCTACGTAATAAGGACAATGAACCCCGGATAACCCCAATTTATTTAAAAGAAGATGTGGTTAAGAGTTTTGTTACAAAGACATCGTATGAGCTTAACGACTTATATAACGAATGGGGAATCGAGTCTCTCTAAGTAAGACTTGTTTAAGCTATCGGGACACGGCAGTTTAATATCACGCATTGTTGAGCAGACACATAAGTCTGCTCTTTGGGTATTAGGCGCTAATTTGACTATTTTTAAAATTGAGTTGTTTATCATTTTAAAGCATTATAAGATGGTTTCAGACATCGATGTACTTTAAAAAGAAAGAGAAGAAAATATGAAGGCTGAAATTAAAAAAATACCGTCTTGTAGAATTGCATACATGAGACAGATTGGTCCTTATGGTATTGCAAATTCACAACTAATGGAGAAATTTAAATACTGGGTTGAATCAAATAAATTATTTAATGATACGTCTATTATCCTCGGCATTGCCCAAGATAATCCTGCATTTGTGAAGCCGGAAAATTGTCGCTACGATGCATGTTTGGTTCTTTCTGATGATTACTGTGTTAATACTGATGAAGTAAGTCTAAGCAACATTAGTGGAGGAAGATACGCGGTTTTTAAGATAAATCATACAGCAGAAGCTGTTCAAAAGGCTTGGTCTGAAATATTCCTGGAGTTGGAAAATCAAAGGTTCAGCTTAGATGAAACCAGACCCATTTTGGAGCGATATACAGTTGAACTTATTAATAATCATTATTGCGAAATTTGCGTTCCGATTCAATAGACCTATTAAGATATAGGTTGTTTCTTTATTGAAAACAGTCTAAAAACCTTCCCTTATATAAGAGTAAAAGCCCTCTGTTTAAGAGGGCTTTTGTGTATACAGTATATAATTTTTGTTTGCTACTAGATTACTACATATTTATTTAGTAGCTAATGTTGCTTTAAGTTGTTCTAGCTCTTTTTTATGCTCTAATAAACTGTCTTTGGATTCTTGTAATTCCTTTTTTGTCTTAGTGGCGCTTTTTTCAATTCGCTCAATAAGTCTTTGATCGTCGCCCGCCGCACCTATTTTTCTATCGATGTCAGTCAATGACTTTTCATATTTTTTAATATTATTATTAAGTATTTCGATCAATTCCTCCACAGTTCCAATGTGCTTTACAATTAGTTCCTTGGACCAATTGGTATATGGGTTATCTTTCAAAGCTATTGCTTGTGACTGCTCTTTAACAACCACATTAGAAGAAGGAGTTCCTGTTGCAATTTCAATAGTTTTCCCCTTCACCGCTAAGTTCGCCCCCAGAGATTCTGAGATCGAACGCAAAGGTACATACGCTGTACCATCGACGGCAATAGCGTTTTCAGACAATGTTGTTCCATTTACTCTCACATTGTATTCCCCTGCAACAGTCTTCCCAACTAGTGATTTTACTTGATCTGCCGCAGCTCCACCAGAAGTAACTAGCAGTACTCCAAGTAAAGCACCTATAAACATATACATCTTTTTATTCATCTAAATGCCTCCGCTAATGGTCTATTCGTTCTCATATTACCATTGGAAGATATTGTCGTAAACATTTATGTTGAACATGAACTGCTACTCCCACCTACAGGACTTCTACGACCCAAGAGCATTAAGCTACCACCCGAACCTCTTCGACCTAAAGAAATGGTCTCTTGTCCTGTTAAGGCATAAGCCACAGGTCCGAATGAATCAACCTTAATTCTTCGACCTGTCTTACCTGTAAGATGATTTCAACTGCCAGACAAAACTATTAGGCCCTGGTGGAGGTATATATCCCGGAGAAAATTGTAATTTCTAATCAAGCCGAGGTAGTTAGGAACTTTGTTGAAACCACTTATTATAGTTACAAGAAGAAAATTATTCTACGTTACGATTAAATCTTTCCATAGAGGACTTTGCGTATTGAGCAAAATGAATCTGTTCATTTATAAGCACATACATGTATGCCAGTAAGATCAATGAAAAAAGTAAAATCAATCCGCTTATATGGAAACCACATACGGATAAAATAGCGAGTGCTGGCAGCAGTGATATCAATAAAAAAACTCCGATTCGTTTCATCATATTATTTTCTTTTCTCATGTCATTTTCGCAATCTGAGATATACATATATTAGGCTTGCACTGGCCCCCAATTGGCTCCTTTCATTCGTACAAAAGTAAAAACCTCTCCAAGTGTGATATGTTCCTCTCATAGTAGACAGAAAAGAGCAAGCCATCTAATCTGTCTATTATGGAGGGGATTTTTCTATGGGAGAAAGTTGATCTGTACCTCAAAAAGGGAATCGGATATAAAAACGTGGCACGAGAAATGGAGATTGACGCTTCGCTGGTTCGCCGATGGGCGAGACACTTCAAAGCCGAGGGAATGAAAGATCTAGAGGAAAACGAGACATAGCAAAAGGGCCTGGCATCGGCAGACCTCGAACACGACCCCCGAAGATCCGGAGGTCAAGCTGAAACGCCTCGAAGCAGAAAATGAAATGCTAAAAAAGCTCTTGCAGATGTCAAAGGAGGAATGAAGGCTGTACCCAAGAGTAAAAAGTTTGCGGTGATCCAAGAATTGCTTAGTAAGGGACATAGCTTCGTACTACTATGTAAACTGGACCGAGTGTCCAAAAGTGGTTTTTATAAGTGGATAACATGGAAGATGTTGTTTCACCCAAACAGCGGGAAGATGAAGCTATGAAGCTAAAAATCATGGCATGTGACGAGGAACTGAAGGGAATACACGGTTACCGCAGGATAAAGGTTTAATTGAATCAAATCTACAGCATACATATGAATCATAAGCGCGTACGGAGACTTATGGGTGAACTGGGGATCAAGGCGATCATTCGTAGGAAAAGACCCTACTATGCCAAGAAAGAACCCTAGGTCATTTCTGGCAATCATCTGAACTGGGAGTTTAAGGCTGACCTGCCGAATAAGAAGTGGGTAATAGACATCATTTACCTCATGTTCAATGGACAGAGACTCTACCCTTCCGCGATTCAGGATCTTTTTAACAACGTAATTGTTGCCTAACAGATCAGCCGCAGAAACGATTTGAGCCTGGTGTTAGATACGGTGAAAAAGGCAAGGAAGCGACAGGATGCTCGAGGTGTTCTACTGTATAGCGACCAAGGATTTCAATATACCTCTCGCCAATATACCAACCTGCTCAAGCGAGACGGAATACAGGCCGACATGTCCCGAAAAAGAAACTGCAGGGACAAGGCATGTATAGAGAACTTCTTCAGTCATTTTAAAACCGAGTGTTTCTATCTCCACTCCTTCCATTAGCTCAACAGGTGGAGCATGCCGTTCAAAAGTATATTCATTTCTACAACCAGGAACGCTTTCAAGAGAAACTAAACAACCTGACTCCTTCTCAGGCTGCTTAATTATTGCTTTTTGATAGCTGTTTTCTTGACAGGGGTCACTTCATGTTTGCGGATGCTTCTCAATTTACTTTGCGAAGAAACCAAGATCAGATAGCGACTTGACCTTCTTCGGCTTTTTATTTTCCACCTTACCACCGTGGAGAATGATTTCGAATTCCCGGTTTCTGTTCTTGGCCTTCATGAGCGCTCTAATCTTTGGAATGGTCATATTAGTCCATTCTGAATCAGAAATACCATTACTCACGCATAGAGCCCAAAGTTCTATCCAGTTTATTTTCCGATCATCCTCAGGAACCTCTTGGTCTTCTTCGTCGTAGGCTCATAATCTTCATCAGGTGGAAACAACTCCTTATAGAAATCGTTCTAAGAGGCCGTCCAACTGCTTAATCCCCTCTTCGTCTACTTTCTCATATTCTTCCTCTGTCAATCCTTCACCAACACAAAATTAAAGCCTTCCTTATGAAATGCCTCAACTTTAGGCCAATCGACCTCGACCCGTTCTTCTGTAGCTTCCCATTTTTCGCGACTAATCAAAAAGAAAATTTATATTGATTGCCGCTCATGAGTTGTCGTACCTGACATATCAAAGCAATAGTTCCGATTTTGTCACAACAAAAAAGAAGGTGGGAAAAGTTTCCCGACCTTCTTAGCATTCATATTTCTATGTCTGAATAATATCATCTTTTTTACAAAGTTATCCATTTCAACTTGAAGATAGGCTTTGGAGTAGTGGTAGTGTTTAATGGATCTTATTACTGCCACTACGTTCTCTTGCCATGCTACACAATCCCCTCATAAATGCGTCTGCTTACTATGAGTGTAATTAGACAAACTGACGATGGAAATCGTACAGTCTTTTCTAAGGCGGCTACATATAATGTTCTATATATCATTAAGAATGGCTTAAACAGTCAACTTTAATATAGTAAGAGTGGTATTGGTAAAGTTATGAAGTTGGGCTGGGGTTGCATTTGCATTTACCAATTGAATAGTTGTAGGAACGACCCCTACAGTAATAATGACTTCTGCCGAAATTGGTCCGCCACCGTTACCCGTGAAGGGAACAGGGGTAACAGGGATTCCATTTACGGTAAGGTTAAAGTTAGCATCACCTTGGTTATGAATTGTAAAATCTATTAGATAGCTCCCCGTTTCGTTGATTGTTATCGTTGTAGATGGAGGAGTGAAAGTAAATGCACCACCAACATTAGCTAAAACTCCTGTAAAGGTAATTGGTGAGTTACCCGGAACTGTGTCAGTTCCCGTACCAGGATCTGCTCGGAAAACACTTAAGAAGTCTGTTATCCCGGCGCCTGCAGGCCCTGCTGCCCCCGTTGCTCCTGCTGGTCCTACCGCCCCCGCTGGACCTGCTGGACCTACCGCTCCTGCCGGCCCCACTGGTCCTGCTGGCCCTACTGCTCCTGCTGGTCCTGTTGGTCCGAGAATTCCTTGAAAACCTTGTAGCCCTTGCTGGCCTTGAGCGCCTGGAACTCCCTGTGGACCCGGCAGTCCCTGAGGTCCTTGAGGTCCTTGAGGTCCTTGAGGTCCTCGGATCCCTTTAACAATAACTTTCGGTAATACTTTGACTTTTTTAACTACACATCTTCTAAATTTTCTCCGATGCATATTCTTCTGCCAACAATAATGTCGAAACATAATTAATGGTCACCTCCAAAGTCTAGTCAAAGTAGCATATTGTGCAATTAACCAAAAAGATTGGGCTGTTGACTTCATCTCGGGAAAATAGGCATAGGTCTGACCCTATCGTGTTAGCATTATTACAGCTCATCCTTCTGAAGCTTAATATCCAGTTCAATCAACCGGTCCAAATCCTACACTGTCTGTATTTTTATATTTCCAGCTTGCAAATCCTTTACCCAAAAAGGGAGATGAGATAATGACTAGATTGTTAGATGCTCGAACATCTCAAAACGCAAGTTACGGTAATACAATCTCTATTCCCTTGCCAGCCAATACACCCGTTGCCATTGCTGAGCTTGGCTTAGATGTAACGGGCGCAGGGGAAAACATGCGTGTACAATTATCCGGGATAGCTGAGCTTGCATTTCCTACCCCTTCACCATTTGACTCCGTTATTTCTTTTTCCATTGTTAGAGGCAATTTCGATTCGCTTGTTGCTTACGCCCTTTACTCTGTAAGCGTCTCCGAAGCAAACCCAAACGCTGTACAGGTCGTCACCATAAATGCTTCCGATTACAATATCCCTCTACCACCTTCAAATGAATTGGTGTATACCTTATATCTATTTTGCACAGCAGATGCTACCCGAATAGGAATAGAAAGTTTTAATGCTGTTGCCTACTCAGATTAAAATTGAACCATCCCATGGAGGGCAAAGCCCTCTTATTTTTCTTCTATCTGTCCTTGAGAGACGATACTTTCCATCTGTCGTTCTTTTTTGGTATAGTTTACTTAAAGGGGCTGATCAAATGGGATTCATGCTTATTTTTATTGCGATTATTTTTTTCTCGCTTGGTATTTTAAGTAAACGAAATCCCACTTGGGGATGGCGTGCAAACGAAGCCTGGAAGATCAAAGGTGACTCTGAACCAAGTGATGCTTACATTGATGACATGAAATTTAGAGGATCTGTTTCGATACTCTTTGGGTTCTTCTTTTTAACATGTGGACTTTTAGTTATATTCCTGTAAGTTCTACTATCTGTTTTCAATCCTCAAAATGCCCTTATCCAAAAGACACTTGCTGTTTAGCTAAAGCTCCTAAAATATCATTTAGCATATTTTCAAAAACAGAAATCTGTCTCTTATCCATAGTTTCCACTAATCGAACTTCCTTAATCTTAGACCGGCCTGCCGCTATAATAAGTAGTAAAGATCATTTTTCTCCCATTGTATTTACTCATCTAACCAGTCACCCTATAAGGAAGAACAATGCAGAAACTCGACTCGTCACTCTCGAGAGTGAATGGTTTAGAAGAGCCAGTATACCCGAGTGTAGTTACTTCGTTTTCTAAGACTTTCAAGACATCCAACACATATTTTGCATTAAACATTAGTTTAAAAATTTTCCCCTTGAAAGCGATTGGCGTTATGTTTTCTGTTCGGGCAAACGCATATATAACATCATGCGCTATTGCTACTTGAAGCTAGAGCTACAATGAAGTATGTACAGGAGAGACTTGGACATAGTAGCATCCAAATAACAGCCAACGTTTATGCACACATCTCCAAAAAATAGAGATGAATAGCATGGAGAACTATGAGTCTGTTACTGAAAATTTATTCTGATAATAAAATTTTTGGTGGCAATTAGGGGACAATTATAAATAAACTTAATAAATTTTTTTACCTACCACAAATAAAAAAATCCCTCAACGCTTAGAGCGCCAAGGGATTTCACATTTTAGTAAAGAGTCAGATATTGATCGCGTTCCCATTGATGTACTTGGGTGCGATACATATCCCATTCAATTTCCTTAAGCTCATAGAAGTAGGCCAGAGCATGGTCGCCCAGTGCGTCAGAGATAACTTCGCTCCGAATAAGCTCAGACAAAGCTTCTTTCAAGTCTGCTGGCAGACTTGGAATGCCTTCTTCAATCCGCTCTTCCTCAGACATTACGTAAATGTTACGATCAATCGGAGCTGGCAGAGCTAACTGACGTTTGATACCATCCAAACCTGCTCTCAGCATCACTGCCAAGGCCAAATAAGGATTCGCTGCCGGGTCAGGGTTACGAACTTCGACGCGAGTGCTCAGACCACGAGACGCGGGAATCCGAATCATTGGACTGCGATTGCTTGCAGACCAAGCCACATAACAAGGCGCTTCATAACCTGGTACGAGACGTTTGTAGGAATTTACCGTTGGATTCGTGATCGCTGCCATTGCACGTGCATGTTTAAGAATACCAGCCATGTAGTGGCGGGCCGTCTGGCTTAATCCGAGTTCGTCCGTTTCATCATAAAATACGTTTTCATTGTCCTTAAACAACGATTGGTTGCAGTGCATACCGGAGCCATTTACACCAAACAAAGGTTTTGGCATAAAGGTAGCATGCAAACCATGCTGACGAGCAATCGTCTTAACTACGAGCTTGAACGTTTGAATCTGGTCGGCAGCTTTAATCGCATCTGCATATTTAAAGTCAATTTCATGCTGACCAGGTGCAACTTCATGATGAGATGCTTCAATTTCGAAGCCCATCTCTTCAAGCTTAAGTACAATTTCACGACGGCAGTTTTCACCCAGATCCATCGGAGCCAGGTCAAAATACCCGCCTTGGTCATTCAGTTCTGTAGTTGGCTCGCCTTTTTCATCCGTTTTGAACAAGAAGAATTCAGGCTCTGGTCCGACATTCATCGAAGTGTATCCCAACTCTTCTGCTTCCTTAAGTACACGTTTCAAGATGCCTCGCGGGTCACCTGCAAACGGAACTCCATCCGGCTTGTAAATATCGCAGATCAAACGAGCTACACGATCCGAGGTTACCCAAGGGAATACCACCCAAGTGTCCAAATCAGGATATAAATACATATCAGATTCTTCAATACGCACATAACCTTCTATTGAAGAACCGTCAAACATCATTTTATTATCCAATGCCTTTTCCAGTTGACTAACCGGAATTTCAACGTTCTTAATCGTGCCCAGCAAATCTGTAAATTGCAAACGAATAAAACGAACATTTTCCTCTTTCGCAATCCGAAGGATATCTTCTCTGCTATAACTCACTCTAACCTCTCCCTTTCTGTAACGACTATATACGAATCTGTTGTTCTATAAATACTTAAATGATGACACCTGATTTTAAAGTAAGGCGACCTTGTACCAAGAGGTAGGTCAAAGCATTATCTCTTATTGAAGAACCGTGATAATTCGCCTTGGATTAGGGATACCTGTCCTGGTCTTTTGCCTGCAACAAGTTGTTGTTTCAGTAAGCGGTGAAGCTGAGTATCGGACATTTCACGGCGTTTGACTTCCGTATCTGCAGTAATAACCGTAGCTTCCTCCGATTCCTTGGTAACCGGATTCATGACTTGTTTAATTCCCGCAATGTTAACACCCTTCTCGATCAACGCCTTAATTTCAAGCAGACGCTCTACGTCATTAAAAGAAAAAAGACGTTGGTTTCCCGATGTACGGGCAGGAACTATCAAGTTATGCTGTTCATAATAACGAATCTGACGTGCTGACAAGTCCGTTAGCTTCATGACAATACCTATTGGAAATAAGGCCATATTTCTGCGAATTTCGTCGCCCATTTGTCATCAACCTTCCAGTGATCTATTATTCACCTTATTGTACATTTAGCTGATGCAAAGTGTCAATGACATGTTAGAAAAACTCACAATAATTTACGTTCTTTCATCGTTTGCAGAGCCATAAGCACTCCAAATTTAACATGAGAGTAGGTTAAGCCCCCTTGCATGTAACCAATATAAGGCTCACGAATCGGAGCATCTGCAGATAGTTCCAAACTTCCCCCTTGTATGAACGTACCTGCTGCCATGATAACTGGATGCTCATAACCCGGCATATCCCACGGCTCCGGCACCACATGGCTATCCACGGCAGCCGCACGCTGAATGCCCTGTACAAAAGCAATTAGATGCTCTGGTCCGCTAAAAGAAATAGCCTGAATCAAATCCGTACGCTCTTCATGCCAGGCAGGTTTGGTCTCAAATCCCATCTCCTCAAAGACCGCAGCTGCGAATACACTCCCTTTAACCGCTTGCCCAACCAGTGTTGGAGCAAGGAATAGTCCCTGAAATATGCCTCGTGTAGTACCTAACATGGCACCTACTTCTCCACCGATTCCAGGTGCAGTTAATCGGTAGGATGCCAGTTCTACATACTTTTGTTTGCCGCAGATATATCCACCCGTTTCTGCAATGCCACCACCGGGATTTTTAATCAACGAACCTGCCATCAAATCGACACCGACCTGAGTAGGTTCCAACTTCTCGGTAAATTCACCGTAGCAATTGTCAACAAAGACAATGACGTCAGGTTTTATTTCCTTCACACGTGCTGTCATTTCTTCAATATCTGCTACACTAAACGAAGCTCTCCAATCATAACCGCGTGAACGCTGAATACCGATCACTTTGGTCTTGGCATGGATAGCAACCTCCACCGCTTCCCAGTCCACTTTACCTTCCGCTGTCAGTGCGGTTTCTCCATAAGTAACGCCAAAATCCTGCAATGATCCTGTTCCGTCGCCGGGCTTACCAATCACTTTGTGAAGGGTATCATAAGGCCTCCCGGTGATGTATAACAGTTCATCCCCTGGACGCAGCACACCAAATAAAGCAGTGGCAATTGTATGAGTACCCGAGGCAAAATGCGGACGCACCAACGCTGCCTCCGCACCGAACACATCCGCATAGACTTCTTCCAGCACCTCACGTCCCCGGTCATTGTAAGCATATCCCGTAGAACCCGCAAAATGAAAATCACTCACTTGCTTCCGCTGGAATGCCTGAATTACCTTCCACTGATTTGAATCTACAATATGATCTATGTGCTGTATACGTTCTTGTATTTTATGTTCTGCCGTTTCCTGAATTTGCTGAATTTCTGGACTAAAAACTACCATTTACCTTCTTGACCCTCTCTCTTACGCAGCCTTAGGCTATTCATGTTATATTATTGTTCACTTTGAACGATGAGCTTTATCATTTTATTGACCCAAAAACATCATTACATGTTAACCTTCTGTGAACTCGCTGAGTGCATGACCATACTTTTCATACTCGCCTCTTTGAATTTCAACCTCATAAATGACATCATTTCCATCATACTCTGTCAGCAGTACATCTCCGATTCGATAAAGCACCGAGGTTAAATCCCCACGTTCCGCAGGAATGCGGAATCTCAGCGTATCACCGCTCAGATGCTCTTGAATCAGTTCACGAATGCGCAGCAAATCGCCTTCATCAAAAGCGCTAATTTTCAAATAGCCCTCCCCAGAAGGAAGCATTTCTAGTTGCTCAGGGGTACAGGCATCTTTTTTGTTAAATAATACGATCTGAGGCTTGTCCGCAGCCCCTAGCTGTTGTAAGATCGTCTCTACAACTTTCATCTGTTCGTCTCGCATATCCGAAGACGCGTCTACGACATGCAAAATGAGATGAGCCTCATTCGCCTCCTCCAAAGTAGCACGGAAGGAAGCAACCAAATCATGAGGGAGATTTTGGATAAAACCGACCGTATCCGTAAGAATAACTTCTTTTCCACTCGGTAGCTCCATTGTTCTGGAGGTAGGATCCAGCGTCGCAAACAGTTGATTCTCAATATATACATCGGCTGCTGTCAGTTGCTTCAACAGCGTCGATTTGCCCGCATTGGTATAGCCAACAAGTGCCACCTGAATAATGCCGCTCTTTTGTCTGCGCTCCCTGTGCAAATACCGGTGGCGGGTCACTTCCTCCAGTTGGCGTTTCAGATCACTGATTCGATCACGAATATGACGGCGGTCTGTCTCCAGCTTGCTTTCACCAGGACCACGTGTCCCGATTCCACCACCGAGGCGCGAGAGATTTTTGCCATGTCCAGACAAACGTGGGAGTAAATATGACAACTGCGCCAGTTCAACCTGAATAATACCTTCCCGTGTTTTTGCACGTTGTGCAAAAATGTCCAGAATCAATTGTGTCCGGTCAATAATTTTGAGATCCAGACTTTCTTCCAGATTCCGTACTTGGGCCCCCGAGAGCTCCTGATCAAAAATAGCTGTATTCGCTCCCAATTCTTCAGCAACTGCGCGCAATTCCTCTACTTTTCCTTTGCCAATAAACCATTTTGAATCCTTAGCTTCCTTATTCTGTGTCAGGACGCTCAATACTTCAACTCCCGCTGTCTCAGCCAGTTTCACCAGCTCATCCAACGAGTATTCCGTATTGATGCCAGATCGTTTGACTTCATCCGTAATTAGACTAACCAGTACCGCCTTGTCCTGCATTTCGGTTTGTGTATCATGAGTGGAGTTCGCCATATTGTTTGCTCCTTTATTTTCATGTCAACTCTCGAACAGAGACCGACCTGATGTTCAGGCCGGCCCCCGCTCGATGTCATACCATTCGATGTGATTCAGATTCCTATTATCGCCTATCTTTTGTCCATTTTCAAATCCTCTGGACGCAGCGTCATCAATTCCTGTTTGCCAGGTTGCCCGCTCCGGTACTGATTGAGCAACCTGACAGCTTGGTGCCGAATCGCTTTTTCAATCACGTTACGAACATATCGTGCATTACTAAATGCATGAAGACTGTCATTACGCTCGTTTAGCAAATGCTCCTTCATTTTAATTATGGACTGAGGCATGAGAATATAATCCCGCTCCTTGGCCATCATCTCGGAAATTTGGATAAGCTGATCCACAGTGTAATCAGGAAAATCCAACTGGATTGGAAAGCGAGAAGGAAGACCAGGATTTGTTCGTAGAAAAAAGTCCATTTCCCCCGAGTATCCAGCGAGAATCAAAATAAATTGATTTTTTTGGTCTTCCATGGACTTTACCAAGGTATCAATCGCTTCTTTTCCAAAGTCCTTTTCCCCTCCGCGTGCCAAACTGTAAGCCTCATCAATGAACAACACGCCGCCAAGAGATTTCTTTACCAGATCTCGCGTTTTTTGTGCCGTATGGCCAATATACTCACCGACCAGATCAGCCCTCTCTACCTCAATCAGATGACCTTTGCTCAGTACACCCATTTTTTGCAGCATTTTAGCGATAATGCGGGCTACTGTCGTTTTCCCTGTACCTGGATTTCCTTTGAAAATCATGTGATATACGTGTGCATTGCTCAATAATCCCGCATCCGTGCGCATATGGGCGATTTGCAAAAAGGCATATACCTCAAATACCAGGTCTTTGATGTTATCCAAGCCGACGAGATGATCGAGTTCTTTCTGAATTTCCTGATAAAGACTGAGATACTGCGGTAGCGCCTGTGACTTGGTTGAAGCCACTGCTTCCGTCTCGTCCACAGTCACCGAAGCTATCGGCTCCGGGCTACGCAGCACGACATTAATTTGTCTGGAAGGTCTCTCCTCCGACCGCTTGCCCGCGGCGATTCCCCGTCCGTTCATGCATCCATCACCTCAACATTTCTTCAGGCACAGCTTACCCTACTAATGTATTCGGTCTGGCATGTCCTTATTAGCATAAAAGCAACGGGAACGTGCACAAAGCCTTTTCTTTAATTCAGGCAACCCAAGTTTGAGCGCTGATCCACCACCGTTGCAGCGTCCATTTAGCGTATGCCAATACTTCTCTTGATTGATGAATTGGCATATTCAGCACTTTGGATTCCGTCAGTGCCATCTGAGGATGATCAAATTTCAAGAATTGAGCAATCTCCATCGCCCGAGGGCCATGATAGCTATGTGTGATGATCACGGTGGAGGTCCATCCATATTCATTCATGATGCGCTGGCTATAGAGCAGATTTTCGTAAGTACTGGTCGCATGGTTTTCCAACACAATATGCTGTACAGGGACCCCCCTATCTACTAAATAGCGTTGCATGCCCTCAGCCTCCGTATACGGAAAATCTGGTTTATCCAGTCCCCCACTTACAATCAGACGTTGTACCGTCCCGTTGCGGTATAAGCGCAATGCTTCTTCCAGCCTTTCCTTCAATCCAGGACTGGGCTCAGCCCCCCACATAGAAGCACCTAGTACGATACCAATTTGCACTTGCTGGAGCGGAGTGGTAGAGGCAGCCGTATTCATGTTCCACACTCGGATACCTGCCCATACCAATCCGACCAAAATGAAAATCATCAAACAAAGTACAAGACGCTTGGATACCATAGATATTTTCTTAAGGCGACTCTGCTCGCTTTTCAACTCAGGACGTTTGGGCCCAGTGTCTTTAATCCACTGCAAAACTTTCACCGTTCTCTCTTGAAATCACCGTTGTGAAACCATTCTGCCCGGTGTTTCAGCGACATTTTAAAATAGGGGAACACGTGGGCATCTATCTGATGTAACACATCAGCCGCTGTACGGTTAGCCAATTCTGCCTCTTGCGTTGAGATATGCCCCCGTTGTAACGCCTCCTCCAATTCATCCTCATCCACTAGGAAGATTTCACCGTTTTTAAGCACCACAACATCCAAATACAAATCGTCAAACCATGGGACTCCTTGATCGGTCACACCCTGATTTCGGCAGGTATCAATGTACCATTCAACGATTTGCTCTCGGTTGTCAAACATAGCAGTCACCACATAGTGCTCACCTTTTGGATAATATTGTAGCCAGGAATATCCTTTATCGGCTATGCAAAACGTATGACCACCGTAACTTTTCCATAACGGCTCCTTGAGACTCAAAATTGTATACAGGGTCACATATCCTCTAAACGCGTCACTTTCTACATACCGGCAAGCAAACTTGCGATTGGTGATTCTGCGCCAGTTGGCCCGGTCTCCGAATTTGCGCTTCATAAATGATGTTCCTCTCCAACATTGGTAAAACCAGCTTACCATATTTAAACTGTACACTCAAAAAGAACCCCTTTACTAAAGCAAAAAAAGGTATTCTCAGACCGTGAAACGGTCCGAAAATACCTTTGATTTGAAGCAAATTCAACTTACATAAAGCAATACTTGCTAATCCCGATTGTGACGTCCACGATTGGAGTTCGAATGACCGTTAGAATTGCCTTCTTGAGTTCCATCCGTTGTGACTTCAGTCGTAGATGCATCCGTATTTTCTGGATTTACCATAGTATCTTCATCAGAAATACCTGCATCCGGTGTAGTAGTCTGACCATTTTCCTGATTTGTATCGTTTCCATTGCCGGAATTGCTATTATTGTTGCCTGTGCCTCCAGCACCATTCCCACTAGTATCTCCAGGAGATGTCGGAACCTGACCTGAGCCATTATTGTTGTTGATACCGCCAGGAGCTGTATTTCCCTGATCTGTACCGTTTTGTCCGTCTGTAGCCCCGCCATTATCCGGTAAGGTTCCATTCTCGTTTGGATCAGTCCCTTGTTGTGGATCAACCGGAGTAGTCTCTGCCGGAATTTCCACACGGATCGTATTAGAAGCCTCGGATTCTTTACCATCCGCTCCATAAGCCACTACATAATATTCATACGTGTTTCCAGCTATAGGAGACGTATCTTCACCACTCGTGCCCTTCATGGCCTCCATGATTGTTGCAAAGCCTGCATCAGAAGTCCCTTTGCGATACACACGGTATTGTACATTATCCCCCGTCGCCGCAGTCCAGGACAACGATACAATTTGGGTGTCCTGACTATAAGACCCGCTCAGCCCGCTTGGAGCGGTAGCCTGAACCGGCTCTTCTGGCTTCTGCTCAACTGGTGGTTCATATCCCTTCGGCTCGCTGAATTGCGTAACCGGGTGTCCCTTGAGAGCTTCACCCATGACTCTTCCGAAAAAGGCTGCCGACTGCCCACTGTAGTTTCTGAGCATATGTTTGCTGTCCGGCTTATCATAACCCATCCATACTGCTCCGGTATATTCTGGCGTATAACCGACAAACCAGATGTCCCGGTTACCACTGTTACCGCTAATTCCGCTTTGGGTCGTACCCGTTTTACCAGCTACAGGCCAGTCAATACGTGCTTTGCGACCTGTGCCGCTATTGACTACATTTTGCATCATTTGTGTCATTTCATAAGCCGTTTTTTCACTCATTACAGATTTAGATTCCTCTTCATGAGTATAAACTACCTGATCATCACTATTATTAATTTTTTTAATGGAATAAGCCTTTTGGAATTGTCCTTTATTGGCAAAAGCGCTGTAGGCCTGCGCCATTTCAAGGGTATTCGTTCCTTTGCTTAATCCACCCAATGCGATAGCAAGTGAGTGATCATTTTTGTCCATCGGAATGCCTACGCTCTCGGCAAATTGAACCCCTTTTTCCACACCGATTTGGTTCAGCAACCATACAGGCGGAATATTTTCAGACTTCGTAATGGCATCGAGCATGCTAATGGTTGATGAGTAACCATGCAAGTTTTTCGGACTGTATCCGTTAAAACTCTGGCGTTCGTTACTCAAAGGGGTATCCATCGTAAATTTACCGGATTCAAGAGCTGGCGCATAGGCTACAATCGGCTTGAAAGCCGATCCTGGCTGTCTGCGGCTCTGTGTCGCACGATTGAAGGTTCCCTTTTTATAATCTCGTCCGGGTGCCATTGCGGCAATTCCACCTGTTTGGTTGTTAATAATGACCATCGAGGCTTGAACAGGCTGATCGTCAGGACTTTTTTCGAACATGTCATCATCTGCCATCGCCTGATCCAGCGCATTTTGGGCCTGGGCATCCATTGTCGTATGAATCTTATAACCACCAATAATCAAATCATTGCCGCTAACTCCTGGCAGTGCATCCTCTGCCTCATCCATGACGTATTCCATAAAATTTTGATACTTTTGAACTTTTTCTGGTTGTTTGTAATTGTAATTCACAGCCTTGGCCTCTTCCATCTCTTGCTTTCCAATCATCCCTTGCTCAAACATCAGCTGGAGAACCACCGCACGTCGTGCCTTCGAGTTCTCCGGGTTACTGATCGGATTATACTTGGATGGCCCTTTCGGAATAGCTGCTAGTGTAGCAATCTGCCACAACTTTAAATCTTTTAAGTTCGTTTGCCCAAAATAGCCTTCCGACGCTGCTTTAATTCCAGAATACGAGCGTCCAAACCAAATCCGGTTCAGATAAAGGGTAATAATCTCATCTTTAGTCAACCTCCGCTCCAGCGCCATTGCGATGGATACCTCGGTCGCTTTACGGAAAAAGGTTTTGTCACGTGTCAAAAACAAGTTTTTGGCCAACTGCTGAGTCAGCGTACTGCCGCCCTCCACTGCAGAACGAGCTACGATATCCTTTACGGCCGCCCGACCGATAGACCAAATATCAACCCCTTGATGCTCCATAAAACGCTTATCCTCTGTTGCGATAAAAGCTTTTTTGAGCAATGGTGGAATTTCTTCACTTTTGACAGGATCGCTTTTTTGCACAGACAACTCACCCA
>RCUF01000326.1_pt1 | contig 18065 bp, 18 predicted proteins | sample 2166311 | NCBI WGS metagenome assembly RCUF01 (sample SAMN09932608, study PRJNA488358) | compost metagenome | feature: garden; material: soil; isolation source: compost soil in 4-hydroxybenzonitrile-enriched culture | place: Germany: Experimental Botanical Garden Goettingen | collected 2016-01-27
CCCCTATCTCTCTTTATGAAAATTATAATAACACTAAGATGGAAACGTTTCAATTATGTTTGAAACGCTTTTTTTGCTGACTGTTTTCATGCTTCCTAAAGAATGTCTTCGCTTTAATGAAGCTCTATTGTCAGTTGTATGCGGATCTAAAAAACAAGGCTTGTGATGAAAATTATCATTAGAGAGAACGGTTAAAATCTGTATCAATTTTTGTTCCGGAAATATGCCTACGCTTACTCAAGCGTTCTCTCCAGTACATCCGTCAGAAAAATGATTTGCTCCTCGAGCTTGCCCTTTTCATGACTACAAATGCCCACGGCCTTTATAAAAGCTTTTTATCTTCCCTGCCGGGCTGAAGCGCCAGTGTGGATTCCATTAGATATACGTCCTTGTCCTCTACATCTGTTCATATTCATCTCTATCCTTCTTGTTTTAGTGGTTAATCCTAAATTTCCTCCGAAAGACACGAATAGCGTTATTAAAAGTTACATGCCGACCGTTTCTTTAGTCCCATTTACCAATTTACCGAAGAGATCACGTTAAATTTGTAAAGGCAGCCGATAATCGGCTGCCTTTACGTTTAAATAGTGTTTGCAAAATTATATTTCTTATCTTCTAGAATAGGCTTGCAGATTTGCGTATATAGGCCTTACAAGAGCACATTTCTCAAGTGCTTGCCGTATCAACATTTGCCCAATAGAGCCGCTGGTGCCAAACAGGTAAAGCCTTCCTGGAAAGTGTCTTAGAACGTTGATGCTACTTTGGCCACTTCTTGAAGTCCTTCTTTTACAATCACTTCTGCACGATCCTTGTACTGATTATGTCCTTCAATAATAACATCGGTAGTTTGAATTCCGAAAAGGCCAAGATTCATCTTCACTGGTTTAACCGCTGATTCGAAGGATGCCATCGGCTCTATCGAGTACATTCCTCCACGTGCGCTTAGCAATGCGATTTTTTTATCACCGACAAGACCAACAGGACCTTCAGCAGTAAATTTAAATGTTTTGCCAACCTGGGAGATATGAGCGATGTAGTTGACCAACGGTGCAGGTGCCATGGTGTTCCAGAGTGGAAAGGCAATGACTACTTTATCTGCGGCAAGGAATTGATCCAGATAACGATTGGACGTTGTTGTGGCTTCCAACTCTTCTGCCGTAAGTTCATAACCTTGACTTAATTTATAGATGCCTGTGATCACAGTATTCCCATAAGTAGGAAGGTTCTCTACGAACAAATCAAGTTCAGTAATTACATCAGACGAATGGGTATCTTTATAAGTCTTGAGAAAAGTCTCATACATCTGAACACTTACTGCTTGATCTGCTGGACGATCATTCGCTTTAATAAAAAGTACATTGGACATAGTAATTTCTCCCTTATAGTAAGATATTTATCTCAGTCCATTTCATATTGTGCCTTTTTTAAGCACATTTAAGACTTTTAAATGCAACTGCGATGAGCACATTATAATTCATTTATTCCTTAATCTCAAGTTCTATTTCTGTACGAATGTTAGGTTACAAAATATGCTTTATAACGTTGTAGTACAGGAGTGACACCTGATTGTTTGGTCAGTAGGAGCAATGGCGTTTTGAGGGGGAGCCCTTTCACAGTATTCGTAACCATATATATCTATCATCTGAATACATCTATAGATGACTAACCGTGATCGATGAGAAGGTATACTTTTAAACATTTTTCTTACAACTAGGGTTTTAAATAACTTACTTTCGTCTATTGATTGAACTTACCATCAAAATTTATATGGCTATCTAAAAGATATTGGGAACGGGTCTATTCTGGTAGTATCCTTTAATACTTTAACAGGTATTACCATACCAGTGCTGTTCTCTATATACAATAGTTGCAAGTATGCGCAATTGTGGGGATGAGTGATCAGTGTACTGTTATAACAAAATCCAGCAAGAAAATAAAAAGTCGCCAATATGGCGACATCTTTAACTCTTAACCACTAAGGCAGCATCATTGGTTAAAGCTTTTGAGATGCATCTTTGAAACAGCACATTACAAATTTATGCCTGTTTTTTTATTTTTTACTAATTAAAGTAAATCTATACGGTTAGCGACATCATCGATTGTAAACTGACTCAAATATTTTATAGTGTGCTGTTCAGTTTCATACAGAATTTTTTCCAATTCAAGATCAAGCTGTTTAGCGGCATCTCCACAATCGATATCAAAATCAGATTCTGATATATCCGTATTTACTGCATAATAAATATCACCTAAAGTAATTAGACTGGGAGCTTTTCGTAAAATGTAGCCCCCCTCACGTCCACCTTTTGACTCCACGATACCTGCAATGGTTAAAGACTGCATGACTCTTCTCATGAATGTAGCATGCGATTTAACTTGACTCGCAATCATTGCACTAGATAAAACGCTGTTACTTTTTGCTAGCCATACGACAGAATGAACGGCTATTTTAAAACGGGGAGGACCAATGTGGATTCCGCGATTTGCTGTACTCATATGAACACACCTTTTCTCTGTTTAGTTATTATTGGTTATTTAAACTGAATTGGAACTGATAATAAGCTTTAAATATTCTCAATTCGTTCTGCTAAAGAATATATACCTTTTTCTTTCCCGTATATTCAATAATAATCTGCACCGACTCCTTAAACCGCAGCGCATGCACAATCTCCCGCTCCCGCAGAAACTTGAGGCTGTCTTACAGATCCACATCATCCGTCTTGTCAATCAGCCACTGGTATGTAGCTTGGGCCTTTTCTTCGGCGGCTATTTACTCATACAAATCTGCCAGTGGATCACCTCTAGCCGCGTGTAGGTCGTGATGAACGGAACCCCTGTTGCACTGTTGTAGAACAAGACTACTAGACTGCCGCTGCTTTATTAACTAACGTACCCAGTTAGCATAATGACCTGTTTGTTGACTATATGTCCCTAGATTAAGTTCCCCTTTAATAAAGACTGTTCGGCATAAGAAGATCTCTCTTAGAGAGAGCGTTACTTTGTCTGATTGAACAACTAACGTACACCTTCCTCAATAAAAAATTTCAGCCCTTGAGAAAGATAAGGTATCACCAATTGGATATATTCTTCAGCTGGCCTTGTATCGTTATATTGCCAGTTAACGGCCGCCCCGTAAATGCTCCAGCTTAACATTACAGATGCAATTCGAACGGATTCCTCACGGACTCCTGCATTCTGATTCATCATCATCTCGAAAAATACTTGCTCAAGTTCTTTCTTAATTATCGCTTCTATTACAGAAGTAAATGATTCGAAGCTTTTTCGACATTGGGAAGCCAGCGAAGATTGAAATTGAGTAACCGACATAAATACACTGGCAAGCGTCGTTTCATTGAGCTGGTCATGTATTGAAATTTCTCTCATTACGTTCGTCATTAGATGTTCTTCCAGTGTTTTTTCGAGCAGATCGTATTTATCCATAAAATGATAGTAAAAGGTGGCACGGTTGATCGTTGCTTCTGATGTAATGTCTTTAATACTGATATTCTTAAAATCCTTTTTCGTTGAGAGGAGAAGAAATGCATCCATAATTAATCTGCGTGTACGTACAAAACGTGGATCGAGCCTGTTTTCCGTCATCTCACCTCCACTTTTTAGACATTTCACTGCATATGTCGTATATCCGATAAAAACGTAATTTTATCGGTTGAACAGTAGCTACCAGTACTTACAATATAACTATACAACAAGTGTTGTAGAAATAATAGATGTATGAAAGACGAGGCTACGTTATGATAATTACAATTTTTGGCGCCAGCGGCGCTATAGGAAAGTTGGTCGTAAAAGAAGCTTTAACACACGGCGACCAGGTAGTGGCTTATGTAAGAAGAGCGGATGCTCTGCCTGAAAATCACCCGAATTTACAAGTGGTTGTCGGTAGCCTGGATGACCACCGCAAAATGAAAGATGCGTTTACAAATTCAGACGCCGTGATCAGCGCGCTTGGACCGGCGCAGGATAAATCCAGAAAAGTGAAGGATTTGTCGATCCCCGGGCTCATGAAACCATCATTCAAACCATGCAGGCTTTAAATAAAAAACGTTTTGTCACACTGGGGACGCCTACCGTGAAAGCAAAAGAAGACCGTTCACAAATCAAACATAGAATGGACTGTCGTACGCATTATCAATCCGAATATCAAACAAGACGGCAAGAGCTATGGAATTTCGTTCGGTGATACGAAGTCAGGCATGAATGTATCTCGGGAAAACGTTGCGAAATGCTTGTACGATTTTGTTTGTAAATCTGCCTATATACAAAAAAATGCCGATTGTTTTTAATAAATAAGGAGAAAAATGACAATTACAATATGGATTATACAAGGATTATTGGCAGCCATGTTTCTGTAGAATTAACAGACGCGGGATTCTGGAAAAGCGGCTTTGCCGCAGCCGGCGCACTCCTTTTGGGTATTACAGTATCATGACTCATATTCGGGTAAAAGACGGCCTTAGAAACGACGACGATTATTATTCTCGGTATCCTGCCTTTCGTACCGCTGTTCCTGCTCTATTAATTAACTAAAAGAAAGGCTGCCCAAAATGTCAAATATGGATGGAAAACATTTATTCGCTGGGCGAATTGATTGCGGAACAGCACAAGCGAAGGATCGAAGCGGCTGAACGGGTTACAGCTATTTTGCAAATGGCCAAAATGCCGGATGAAGCGGGACTCAATTATTATTTAGAAGGTCACAACAACTTTGCCTTGGGAGTGACCCGTCGACACTTTAATCAACGCTTTGTTAATGTCCCCAAACGCATAAGTTGAATCTAAAGAGGGCTTGATATTTTCTTTTTCAACAAGTTTAGTGATATCTTGTAATTGACTTCCATTGGATTGCACAAATAAAAAGCGATATTCATTTTGATTCTTACGTGCTAAAGAATTGTACATTGACAACAAGTTTATCCCCTATTTCACTCAATGACAGCTGGTACTAAGTCGCTATAGAGAAGCTTTGTGTCATTCCCCCTTGAACAGGGTAAACTTTGTGTCATTACATGACTAAGCTTTATTACTTATCCATATTATTAACTGCTTTCCTCATTTCTTCATCAGTTAAATGAGTATAAATCATAGTCGTTTGTATAGAGGAATGTCCTAATTGGTTTTTCAATCTAGGCACATCATTGTTCTCCAAGTGATAACGGATTGCAAATGAATGTCTCAGAGAATGCACGGTTAAAGCCAGCTTTCCAAAAGCTATAGTGTATTTTTCAATCAGTTTTTCAATGGATCTCTGCGTTAAACGTCGGCTTTTTCCTTTGCAACCAACAGGAGCTGCTATAAACAAAAAGCTTTCGTTTCTTTCTGGAATATATCTGGATTCTCTGATCTGAAGATAATTTTCTAAATCCAGTAAAGCTTGCTTGCTGAAATACACATATTGTTCTTTATTACCTTTACGGATAACACTTACTAAAGCTTTATTCATATCCAGATCTTCAAGGTTAATGCCTGCAACCTCAGAGAGCCTAAGACCGGATCCTAAAATGAGGGAAACAATGGCTGTATCTCGTTCACGATTAAATTGATGGAAATTGAAAATATGTTTATTCTCTTTATTAATCTTTCCGTAATCATGGGCTACAAATAACCTAAACGACTCAAAATCGTCTTCTCTGAGAATTTTCCCATCAATACGATTGGCAATCGTCTCTTGGCTTTCTTTAACTACATTTAAATCCATTTTGGCCATAACATTGCGCTGGATATATGGCTCTAGGTCACTTATTTCAGCTTTATTCTGTAAGTAATCAAATAAGGATTTTAGTGAGGACAATTTACGGTTAATGGTTAGCTTAGTATTGTCGAGTTGATACTCCAAAAAAGATAAAAAATTCTCCACTTCACGAATGGTTAGTTTCTCTAAAGTAGCTAAATTCTACCCTGGAACGATTCGAGATTTCGCTTGAATATTTGCTCTCTGGTATAACAGGCATTATTCATTACTGGGTTCAAAAACAGGACCGTTTATCCATAGAAAAAATATCGAGCGTTCTTAGCGATATTCACTTCAAGAACGTTCAAGACTTATTTGCCGACGAACAAAACAGGGCTTAAATCGTCCAAGAACGATTTAAGCCCTACCCCATATCTAATTTACACCGATGACTGGCAGCTTGCCATCTCTCAACGATGCCAATGCTAAACTCGATTCTTGATCAGGTAAGTGTATGTTCTCTTAATCTTACGGCTGGGCCTTCATCCAGCGGCTACTCAAGGCAACAAACAAGGCAACGCAGAGAGAAACGCTGGCAGAAATCCAGAAGATGGCTCTGTAACCGGCGGAGTCTGCCACCAGGCCTAGAACGAGACTACCAATCACGGTTCCAAAATCGGACATGGAGATAAATAACCCCATCCATACTTTTCGACGTTCTTTTCCGAGTGTGATGCTCAGGTAAGCGGCAAGCACAGGATACACATTAGCTATGCCATAGCCGATCATCGCACCGCCCCCGTACAGCATCCATGCATTACCTGTTACTGGGGCAAAAGCTACAAGTGCCAGACCTATCGTGAGCGAAACCAACAGCATGCCGACATATACGGAATGCCAGTTCCCGTCCGAAGGCAGATTCTTACGGAAAGCAAATCTTGCTGTCACGATCACGCCCGATTGAATAGCAAAAAACACCCCCGCATTGCCGATTCCGGTCTGTATCACATACAAGGCAAGAAACGCCGTTACCGCGCCAAACCCAATCGTTGCGCTCATCATCACGATGCTGCTTAGCATGAAGTGACGGTTCCAGAGCGTGGATCGTGCGCTTCTATCTATTTCATGCTTGGTTGTCGTTTGCTCCGCGGGACGCTTTGCCGCTTTGATGTGCTGCGTGGCTCTTCCTGTTCCATAGCCCGAGATGAGCGTCAATGCGCCCAAAACCAAAAGGCCTGCGTAAAATCCGTTCAGTCCAGCTTTTTCCCAGGCGATCCATCCCAGTGCAGGCATCATAACCGAGGGTAGCAAACCAAACAACAAGTATAGAGATAATCCCTGAGCACGGTCACGCTCGGGCAACAGGTCCATAACAGCCATTTGCACGGTCAACGAAAAGAATGCGGCGACAGCGCCTTGCAAACCCCGGACAATAATGTAAGAAACGTTGCCTTGCCATACAAACAATAGCAAAACTAACAGATGCCCCGCCAGAATAAAACGTAGAATGCGGGCAATCCCGAATCGTTCAACGACGATTCCCGCCCATGGTCGCAGCAGCATGCTAACTAGCAAATACATCCCCACGATCATACCGATCTTGTCGTTTCCATAGCCAATGCTTTGCGTATATAGAGGCAATATCATCTGAACGAAGGCGTTAGCACTATAAAACAAAAAAGTGAGGGTATATAGGCGTAGCAACACGGGGGAAAATGCACCGTTGCGAGCGTATGGAAAATCTTTGCTTCGATTCATGCCCAGGCGCCTTTACGCTGCCCTGCGTCAACATAGAAAGGCCTGTCCTCCCGAATTGTACCCAACTCCGGACGTCCGGATAATAAGGCGTCTAACAACTGCTTAACTGCTGGTTCCCTGGATACCTTCATCTCGGCTATCGTCGAGAAGCTACCGCATAAGCTACCCTGAGCTAATACAGTCCATCGGTCACATAGCGCAAAAGCAGCCTTCAGGTTGTGCGTGATGAATACGTAGGACATATCCCGTTGTTCCTTTAAATCGCGTAAAACGTCGATAATATGTACCTGGTTGGCAATATCCAAGCTGCTGACAGCTTCATCGAGCACGATAAAGCTGGGTCTGGAGATCATGGCGCGTGCAATGTTAATGCGTTGTAGTTGTCCACCGCTGAATTGTCTTGGCAGCTTGTTCATGGCACTTACAGGTAGTCCCACGATGTCCAAAGCTTCGCCGATGCGGTAATCCTTTTCCCCATTCGTTAGTCGCTCGAAATTGTCCAGGGGCTCCCCGATGATTTGTGCTGCCGTCATCTTGGGATTTACCGAAGAATAACAATCCTGAAATACGGCCTGTACATGCTTCCGTAATTGTTTTTTCGTTCGATTGTCGCAAGCATACATATCCTTACCATCAATAAGTACTGAGCCCCGTTGAGGGCGCTGCAAGCCAAGCATGATTTTGCCGAGTGTACTCTTGCCTGCACCGCTCCCCCCCAACAAACCGATGCATTGTCCTGCCTCCAGCGTCATGGAGATATCCTTCACGACAGCTCCCTGCAACTTCTGTTTCGATTTCCACCAAGAGTTGTTCGCAGAATCATACGTGTGAGTGACGCCGGAAAGTTCTAGCAGTGCCATTATTCTTCCCTCCGTTCATTCATTCAACCGACTGCGTAGCAATTCTTGTGTATAGGAATGTTGTGGTCGATTGAATATGGATAATACGTCGTTATGTTCCACGATCCGTCCTTCATGCATCACGATGACCTCGTCTGCCATCTCTGCGATGACGTCAAGATCATGCGTAATAAGCAGGATGGCAACGTCCTGGTTCACCCGCAGTCTCTCTAGTTCCTCCAATACATGGTATTGATTAATGGTATCGAGGGCTGTGGTGGGCTCGTCCGCAATGACGATGGAGGGTGACAGACACATCGTTAGCGCAATCAACACGCGTTGCAGCATGCCTCCGCTAAGCTCGAACGGATATCGTTTGAGAAGTTCCGGCGGATCAGGCAGCCTTACACTTTCAAGTGCCTGCACAGCCAGTGTCAACGCATCCTTTTTACTACACCGGGCATGTGTGCGGATCGTTTCGACAAACTGGCTTCCGATGGTATGAACAGAAACCAGTGCATTCATTGGATTTTGAACAATATATCCAATATCATTTCCGCGAATGGTGCGTAACTGCTCTTCAGTCATGCCGTTCAGTTCATCACCTCTCAGTCTGATGCTGCCGTTTATGCGGATGGCAGGATCGAGTAGCTGAAGAATCGATCGACAGGTTAACGTTTTGCCGCTGCCACTCTGTCCTGCAAGACCTACGACGCGTCCAGGCTGCAACGAAAACGAAACATCATCCAGCAATCGTTGAGAAGCGCCGTCTTCGATCACATCGGCACAGACATTATGAAGTGCAAGCAATGGTTCAGGAGTTGCCGATCTGACGTGATGTTCTTCGAACATTGCGGGTGCTCCTCTCCTTCACTTTCTTTACGCCGAGCAGTTGGGAGAGCGACTCCCCCAGTACATTGAACGCGGTGACTACAAGTAAAATACACAATCCCGGATATAGCATTAGGGAAGGGTGTTCGCGCAAATAGCCGCGTCCTTCATTAATCATCGCTCCCCATTCCGCGGTAGGCGGCTGAATGCCGAGTCCCAGGAAGGAAAGAGCTGAAATATCCATGATGGCCCACCCCATCTCTAGCGTACCGATCACCACAATTTGCGGGAAAATATGCGGAAAAACGTGTCTTCTCAGGATCGCTAATCGGCTGGAACCGCAAATGAGGGCAGCCAGCAAATACGGCTCGGAACGCAGATGCAACACCAGACCCCGAGTCATACGTGCATAGTACACCCACTGTACCAGCAGCAGTGCAATAATGACCTGATATATCCCTGGTCCAAGCATACCAACGATGCCAAGCACAAGGACGAGGTTCGGAAATGCAAGCATGCCGTCGCAAATCCGCATTAATAGCTGATCCAGCCAACCGCCTACGTAACCGGATAACATGCCAATCGATACACCAACCAGCACAGATATGGAAAAGACACCCAACACCAGTCCAAACGTAATCCGGACACCATAGATGAGTCTGGACAACACATCCCTGCCCAAATGGTCGGTACCCAGTAAATGCTCAGCCGAGGATGGAACGAGCTTGTCAGCCATTCGTATCTGATTCGGATCATGGGGAGCTATCCATGGAGCAAAGATAGCTGTTACTGCGCAAACACACAAAAAGAACAGGCACAAGCCTACGACCAGCCGCTTGCCAAAAAACAAACTTTTCAATTTCATATTCCTACCTGCTCCTTTCTTGCAAGGAAAGCCTCGGATCAGCAGCCATGTGCAGAAGATCGGTTAGGAGACTTGTACATAAATAAAGACAGGCAGCAAAAAAAACATAGCCCTGAATGACTGGTAAATCGCGGTTGAAAATGGATTCCACGAAAAACCGCCCCAAACCGGGCCAGGAGAATACTCGTTCTACCACAATCGTTCCCGTGATAAGCCTACCTAGATTCATACCGAATCCGGTAATGATGGGGAGGATGGCCAGTCGAACCACATGTCTGAGCATGATGCTGCGCGGCTTTAATCCTCGTGTATGCGCATAGTCCACGTAAGCCTGCTTCATCTGCTCCAGAATACTCTCGCGAAACAGTCGGGCATAGGTTGCCACAAGTGCCAAAGAGAGAGTCAATGATGGTAAAATCAAATGCTGCCATGTGCCCTTTCCTTCCACGGGAAGCAAGTCCCCGTGGAGGGCAAACAGATAGATCAGTAAGTAACCCAGCATGAATTGCGGTAAGGATGCGCCGATGTAGGAAAGAATGCGCACCGCATAATCTACCCACCGCCCGGCGTGTACGGCCGAGAGATACCCTAGTGTGACAACAGTTACGAAAGCGATCAACATACTGCTCCCCGTCAACTGCAACGTTGCGGGCAACCGTTGCCAAATCTCTCCCCAGACAGACTTGGAGGACAGGTACGACGTCCCGAGGTCTAGCTGTAGCATGCGAACAGCAGATTGAACGTACTGAGACATAAAGGGATCGTCCAGCCCCAGTTCTCCCCTCTTCTCCTGTAGCATTTGCTCGTTAGGCTTGATATGAGCTACCGAGAAGTACGCCTCGGCCGGATCAACCGGAGAGAGCCTCATTAGCACAAAAGCTACGAAGGTGGCGAACAGCACGAGTGGAACCAGCGTCAGTGCTCTTCTAAAAATATAACCTGCCATGAGTGGCCCTTCCTTTTCTTTATTTTAGGTGAATGCTATTAAATGGATGATCCCATCTGCTCTCAGGAAATGAAACGTTATCCAGTGTTTTCTGGTATACGTTATATTGACGAATATAGGACAGGGGTATAATAACCGATTCTTCCTGAACTTTTTGTAAAATCTGATCATAAAGCTCTTGTCTCTGTTTCTCGTCAACGGAAGCCAGTACTTGCCTGATCTGTTCGTCAAGCTCTGCCTTGCCTTCAATATTGAGATGTGCCTCTGCAACGCCAAAGGTAGGCTCCGCTACCGCATTGACCAATGTATGTGGATCGTAAGGCACTCCGGAGTTGAACCAGAAGTTCATGTCATAGTCTCCCTCACGGAAACGTTTGGTCTGTTCGGTCAGCTCAAGTCCCGTCAACTGAAGTTTAACGCCAAGTCCAGCCCATTCGGCCTGAAGTGTCTCGCCCATCGCTTTCTGGATGCGGTCAGTTGTATCGTACATCAGCTCAAACGACAGCTTCTCGCCATCCTTTTCCCTGGTACCGCCCGATGCCGGAACCTTCCATCCTGCCTCGTCCAGATAAGCTGCTGCTTTGGAGGCATCGTATGCAAATCCAGGGAACGTCTGACTAACGTAAGGATAATCGGTCGTTAGCACCTGCGTCGCAGGCTGTTCCACGTCAGACGTGATGCCTTTGACCATCGCAGCCTTGTCAAATCCGTGATGCAATGCAAGCCTTACTCGCATATCCGTCAGCTTTTCATTCTGCGTATTCAGGATTAAGTTTCGCGTGCCCAACGGGCCCGATACTTCCGTTTCGAATGCATCGTTCTTTTGCAGGCGCGTGAATTCGTCAAGGCTAATGGAACCCTCTCCGAAAATGAGATCAAGATCGCCTTTCTCGAAGGCTAGTACCCGAGTTTCGGCATCCGGTATGATGCGGACCGTGATCTTGTCCAGTTCAGGCTGTTCGCCCCAATAGTTCGGGTTTTTCACGAATACGCTGTATTCATCCTGCTTGTATTCTTCAAGCATCCATGGCCCCGTGCCGATGGGAGACTGAATGCTTTCCAGCGTATTGTCCCCTTCCGGGAAGCCTGCATCGGCCAAGAAGCGGAATGGACGCACGGTCGTTAAGTCCTGCAAAACCGGATAGTACGGCTCTGACATGACAAGCTTGACGGTGTACTCGTCAACAAGCTCGAGGTGATCCAGCAATTTGGCCGTTCCCAGCCAGCTATGCGTCGTCTTGTTTTGCAGGATCGCGTCTATGTTACGCTTGACGCTAGCGGCGTTGAACGGTGTTCCGTCCGAGTATTGGACGTCCTCCCGAAGATGGAAAGTATATTCTTTGCCGTCCTCGCTAATCTCCCAACTGGTGGCCAAATGAGGCTTGATTTTTCCCCCTTCGCCGTACTCAACCAGCGGTTCGTAAATCATGGATTGTGAGAACAGCTGTGATGGATAGTACGCGTGCGGATTAGATGGACCCAAATCCCTCATCCATGAAACCGTTATTTCTTTAGCTCTTTCCTGTTCCCCGTTAGCTGACGCAGATGGTGCTGCCTCCTCTTTTTTGGAACATGCCGCTGTCACAGCAAGCAGAAGCATAAATAGCATGACAAGTATGCCTTGGAACATTTTTCTCTTTCGCATGGTAAAGCCCCCTAAAACATTAATGAGAATGAAAATCATCTTCAATTTATGTTAAGGAGTTTGGTATGATTGAACAATGGATATATTTCTGATTTTTTATAGCACAAAAAACAGAACCGGGCTTGCGACAATTGACTTGTCTATGCATGTCTTGCTTGGAACCGCGGTTCAAAATACATTTGGTTAAGGAGCACAACATGGAACGTTCAACAATTGACGGAAAAGAAATTTCCTTTTTGCCGAATGAAGGATACGACATATACATCCCTCAAAGCGTGAGCCTTTTCCGCAGGCTGTCCTGCAAACAGCTTATCCCGAGCTCGCCTGGGGCGCATCGCCTCGTCGTGTTTAAGTCGACATCCGGTGTGTTACACTTGAGGAAGCATTTCGTGCAGACCGAAAAAAACGATGTCTTACTGCTTGCACCTGATGCGCAGGCCAGCATTCAATTCGTCGATCCGCACGAAGAAACATTGGGGGCTTCATCGTCCGCCACGCAGCTGAATACCGCGGCGGCCATCGTCATCGTGTTCAGTGTATACCGGCTTGGAGAGTCGAAACCAGCCAATGAATTACTGTCCATGATTCCGTACGAGACGCGCATGAACATTACTGACGAATCAAGGTTACTTGATTTGGCAGGAACGCTCGACCTCTCATTGAAGCGCCCCACTCCCGTCCCCGAAGAGTCGAGATTGAAACAGCAGATTGCGTTGCAGGAACTACTCCTGTTCCTGATGGAAAACATTCGACGGAATACGGAAATATCCGATAACATTCAAGCGGTGAAGCATACAGTCACTTATATCGAATCTCACTATCAGCAAAACATTACGGCCCGCCAGTTGTACAGCATCGCAGGTGTGGCTAAATGGCAATACAGTACCTTATTCAAGTCCATTACAGGAAAAAAACCGTTGGACTACGTGTTGGATATTCGTATGAAACACGCCAAGCGGCTGTTGTTACAGACCGAGGACACGATTGCACAGATTGCCCAAGCCGTGGGATTCAAGGATGAGAGTTACTTTTCGCGCAAGTTTAGACAAACGGAAGGGATCACTCCCCGCCAGTACGAGGAGGCTGCTTCAGTCAGCTCATCTCCCGTGCTCATGCCCGAGGTTCCTTACAAACGGATCGTTGCCGTTGGTTATTCGCTGGGCGATCTATTGTCCTTGGGTATCACGCCGATAGGCGCAGATGTGGAGATCATAGGTAAAAGAGGTCTGTACTGGGATTCCATCAATGGTATTGAGGATATTGGATTACTGGGTGAACCGGGCAAAATACGTAAGCTTCTTCCTGACCTGATCATTCATTCTGGTTTCCGTCAAGATTGGATCGAAGAATTGGCATCCATTGCCCCAACCGTGCTCATCGATCGCTATGAACACGTCTATTCAAGAATCATGCAAACAGCAGAGCTAATGAATCGGCAGAAGCTTGCACAACAATGGATTTATCGGCATCGCGCTGCAAGTAAACAAATGTGGATAGGCCTGGCGAAGCATATGGATGTTAAGCAAACAGCAGCTGTGTTTTCCATCGTTGAGGGCAATCTCTACATCATGAGCATGAAAGGCTTTGCAGTTACTGTATACCACCCTGACGGCATGCAGCCTCCTCCGAAGGTGAAGGAACTAATCCGGGCAGGCATTCCTTTTCAACTGACGCGACCGGAACATGCCTGTAGCTATGAAGCCGATACCCATTTTATTCTCATGGATAACGATCCCCGTACGATCCGGTTATACAGAAGACTGATGCAGTTACCATACTGGAACTCGAAAAGCATCGACCGTATTATTCTTACCGAGAACAAGTACAATTTCGATGATCCGCTCACGATGGACAGATTGTTGCTAGAGCTTCCTCAGATGATTCTGAAGAAAAGTCACTAATGACCACATTGATTTCTCCACGCCAAAAATAGGGATGTAATCAATCGCCTCTTACTACGATTGGTTACATCCCTATCCCCTACAGCGTCATATCCTGCAGCCACTGCAAAACAAGCAATCATACTTCCAATATTACCGACTCCAATAAATCCAATGGTTTTTTTCATATGTCAATGTTCCTCGTCTGATGTTTGTTCACTGTAAGTTTTTTATTGATTATCTTGGCTTGGGACAAGAACTGTACCGATAAAATAAAAAAGCCGATAAAATAGCGACTTTCAATGGGACCTTGTTCTTGTCCCTCGACATCCTTGTAGTATGTATTCAGATAATATTCGCGCAAATCTCGGGGATCTGCGGTGACTAGTGTTTCCTTATTCGATCGCAAAAAACGAGAAAAACGATATGCAGCTCACATTCATGATAATGATATCTAAATATAACTAAAAAATGACGGGATCGTGTGTCAACGCTCCTGTCATTTTATAACATTATTTTTGACATTACATCTCTTTCAATTGAATATTACTTTAACCTTGCAAGGATCTTACTTCGATGATTATATATTTTGAAGCATGTGTGCTCGTTAAACAGTGGATTAGAAGCCTGCCGTCCAACCCGCGTCTGCAGCTATAACAGCCCCGTTCACAAAGCTCGATTCGTCTGATGCCAGGAAAAGGGCTACTTTTGCGATTTCTTCCGCCTGCCCTACGCGAGGAATTACGCCTTGTGTAACCTTCGTTCGGGACGCGCCAAACTCATTTAAGTTATGAATCGTTGAAGTAATGTTTGTGGCTGTCGCTCCTGGCGCAATGGCATTGCATCGGATACCTTTTTGAGCATACATGAACCCCGTGTTTTTCGTAATACCGATTACCGCATGCTTTGAGGCAGTGTAAGCAGCGCCCGCATGCGCGCCGCTGAAGCCGCCCGTAGATGCCGTATTTATAATCACTCCATTCCCTTTATCCAGGAAGATCGGGATAACTTTTCGAATCGAACGCATAACGCTTTTTGTGTTAACATCGAATATAAAATCCCATGTCTCGTCGTCCACATCTCCTACAGGCGCCATGTTATCCATAACGCCCGCATTGTTAACTAAAATATCGAGAGTTCCGAATTCATTAACAGCAGTATCGATCATAGCATGAATATCATTTAAATCAGCAACATTGGTTTTTACTGCGACGGCGGTTCCGCCAGCTGATTTAATTCCTGCTGCAACCGATTCAGCTCCTTCAATGTTCAGGTCTGAAACAATAACACTTGCGCCTTCTTTTGCAAATAATTCTGCAATTGCTTTCCCCATTCCTGATGCTGAGCCTGTAATGACCGCAACTTTTCCTCCCAAACGCATGAAAAATCCCTCCAATGTTTTTTTGAACAACCGTTCATCTGAAGTATGGATCAAATTCTAAATCAAAGTCAATTGTACGAAAGTACACGCCCGAACGGGGGATTCTCAAGAACGAGCACCTCAAAAGGCTGCCTCATGAAAGTCCCTGAAGAACTGTGTAGGTGATTAGTTCACGTATTGGAGCTAGTCTGATGAATCTTTTCGAAGGAGTTTAACGATTAGTGTCAGGTCAATTTTTAGGGATTGATCCAGGTGATGCGGTTAGTTACAGCAACAAAGGATTTATGTTCAGAACCTTATTGCATCTGACTGGTCTTTACATAAGTAAGTAATATTCCAGAGTGATACTTTTTGAAGTTTTCCCAACAACTAAATTATCATTAATGATCTTAGGTCCTATAAACCAAAAGAGTGTGTAAGATGAAAAACTGACGCCGTTTAGACCAGCTCCAACCATGCCTGCTTCAGCAAGCATCTTACCAGCCAAATTCGCTCCCAGCCTTTCAAAAAAAGAATAAGCACTTTATTCGGAATATCAATTACGAGCAGGTCTGGAATAAGATAAATAGTTTTTGTATTTTTTTAATCTTTCAGGCAATTCTCCAGCCTTGGAATTAGGTTTTAATGAAACTTTATATAATTCATCCGCATGCTCGAATTTCCCAGAGATTAGAACATGAGAATGCGCTCTATCTTCCTCCGCGACATTGAATTTAACTTTGCCTTGTTCAACCTCCAAAGTGCCCTTTACACCGCAAATTCCGCATATTGCAGGATAATTATCATCATGATTTCTGATTTCAACGAGTTTGGAATGACAGATTGGACATAAACCAGATTCGCCAATATATTTCGCTTCCGTATTCGGATTCATTAGTGTTTCAGCCACATGACGACCAGATTGCCTAGCTCTGTTCAATTCATTTTCTTTAAAGACTACTGATCCAGGCAAGCCAACCCAATTAACCAGCATTTTGTCTACAACATTGATTTGCATCGGCAGCGTGAAAAGATGGAGCATCGGCAGAGCAAGTGTGTCCCACTCACTCCCACCTACAGCTATAAGAGAAGCCACTCTTTGTTTAAAGCTTCTTTCATCTGGGCCTTTACCAGTAGTTATTCCTCTTTCTTCGCGTTGCTTCTTGGCAATCATTCGGAAGGCAATATCATGGGAAGGGCCCATCCGGTCATTCAGAGTCTTCAACAGTCCACTCGGACTCTTCTCATAAATGGCTGAGCTCACAATTAACCCGTCGCATTCCATTATTTTTTCTTCAATAAATCCATAATCATCGTTCTTTATCACACAATCTCCTGAGCCACACTTTTCAAGCAGGCTGACTACACAAGCATTACAACCGGTGCAAGGTTTAATTTGCAGGTCATTAAGACGTATAAGCTCTACCTCGGCACCTATCTCTTCAGCACCCATCAGAGCTTCCTTCACAAGGATTTCTGAATTACTCATCCTTCTACCGCAACTGATCCCTAAAATTTTCATTAATATCCTCCTGCAATTTGTATTTGTTAGGCATAGATCCTGAAGCAAATCCATGCGAGAGTTTCAGCTTTCTCCACTAATTTCGCATAAATTTGCTCACATAATTCCAAAACTATTCCCTCACAGAGTTTTGATTTTAAACAATATTACTCATTTTTTGATTAAAGTGTTATTTATTGCAGCGCGTAATAATTTCAGTATATATAATGAAAGCGTTATATCCTATGTGCTGGAATTTAAACCAGGGCCGATATAGTGACGATATTTTGTAATATTGCACAAGGATTAAAAAGCTTTTGGAGGCTGCTCTCGTGAAAATTCAAAAAATAATCAGAAAACTTAGCGACTGTTATCTTTCCTTGCCCGAAGAGGCCATGCAAACAAAAGAAATCAGTGAATTTACTATCCTGCGGTTGAGTTCCGTTTTCCAGGCTGACACCGCTTATATAGGCAATCTTTCGGATTTGCCAAAGGACTTTCCTACAGACACTCCTCTTTTCTGCATTCAGGATTGTGATGCACTTGTAGACTCTTATACTTGTCTTACCCTTCTGCCAAATGGACTGGATCTGCTGGATCTTTCGGGAAAGATTTCATCTATACTTGCTCATGAGAATCGGCTCATTGAGCATATGCACACTCTGATATCCGCACTTTACTCAAACAAAGGTTTACAATACTTGACAAACGAGGCCTCCCGCATCTTTGGTAATCCGGTAATCATTGTCGACGC
>RCUF01000327.1_pt1 | contig 18062 bp, 25 predicted proteins | sample 2166311 | NCBI WGS metagenome assembly RCUF01 (sample SAMN09932608, study PRJNA488358) | compost metagenome | feature: garden; material: soil; isolation source: compost soil in 4-hydroxybenzonitrile-enriched culture | place: Germany: Experimental Botanical Garden Goettingen | collected 2016-01-27
CTTGATAACGGTAAAGTTATCTATCATCGTAGATTTACTCAATTAGGCCGTGAATGGCTTGTGAAAATTTATAATAAGGAGCAATTAAAGGCATCTGCAAACTAAAAATGTCTTTTTTTGTATCTAAGGGAGGTGATGAAACCCGTGGCAAAAATAAAATCCGCATTGGATATACAAATGGATCTAACAAGGCCAGTTGAAGAATTGACTGAGGTCTTTTCTGCTGTCATTGTTTCGCAACCAGCGCGCCGGAAGGAAATACTTAAGGGATTGGATATAGCAGTAGGAAATGCATTAGCAGAGATACAGGTCCAAGAAGAAGAGGAACAGAAAGTAGACGATGATAGCTCAGGAAAAGTTTCTTGAACGGAGGGACGGGGAAAACAAGGTGGATAAGTGGGAGGTTTTTAAGTTCAGCACTGCTTTAGGAAGCAGCGCTGTGATGTATTTTTACGGTGGGTGGTCGGGAGTATTTGGGGTGTTACTTGCTCTGGTCATTATTGATTATGTGACTGGATTATTTGCCGCTGGCGCGGAAGGTAATAAGGGTACCGGGCTAGGTTTAAAAAGCAAGATTGGTCTTATCGGTATCACTCGAAAGGTATTTATTTTTGCAATGGTAGCAGTATCCCATCTGATTGATGGAGTCTTAGGCGATTCGCACCTATTCCGGGATGCGGTCGCCTATTTTTATATGGCAAATGAGCTGCTTTCGATTCTTGAGAATGGCCGTAGACTCGGAGCACCTATCCCACCAGTGTCCGACAGGCAGTAGAAGTCCTGAAGAGTAGAAGTGGAAATCAAGAAGGGGGGGACAAGAATGCAAGCGAGAAAAGAGGTAACGCGCGGGGGATCGACGCATCCTGTTATCAAGGAAAGATTGATTGGAAGGCGGTCAAGGCAGATGGTATTTCATTCGCCTTCATTAAGGCAAGTCAAGGGCAACGATATGTTGATCCAACATTCATTACAAATGCTGAAGGTACTAAGGCAGCAGGCGTATTGTTGGGCGCCTAACATTCTTTAGATGCCACCAGTGTTGACGCAGCCAAAGCGGAAGCGAGGCATTTTGCTGATGTGTTGGATCAGGTTGGAGGCGCGAAAGCGCTGGATCTTCCTGCGGTAATGGATTATGAGAATAACCCTGGCAAGCTGTCTAAAACGTTATTAGTGCTGTTGCTTTGGCCTTTCTGCTGGAGCTGGAGCGACTTACAGGACGCAAGTCCATTATCTATACAGGCAATGCATTTGCAACCAATTTTAATGCTTCATTAGGTGGTTACCCACTATGGATAGCTCGGTACAGTGATACTCGCTTTCCAAGCGACACAGTGACGTGGAAACATTGGGATATTTGGCAATACAGCGATAGTGGCAAGGTAGCTGGGATAAAAGGGAACGTGGACCTGAACGAATTTGATGGAACGACGGACGAGTTGCGTAAGCGATACGCGCTGTCGTCCCTGCACAGGAGACAGAATCCGTTACATCCGACACATTCCGCGTCAATGACAAGGAAGCAGGAAAATCACTTCTGTATGGCTTCAGAACTTATGTACCGCTGCGATCTTTGGCAAATGCCTAGGGCTTGTCTTATCGCTGGGACAATGCTAAAAAGGTCGCATATTTAAACAATCGTAAATTGCAATCTGTGCAGCTTATGGAAGGTATCGCTTACGTACAACTTCGGCCAATTGCAGAATCTTATGGAGCCGAAGTTTCATGGGATTCTAAAAATAGAATTGCTGGTCTAAAAACGAAAGGAGAAAAGTAATCATGCAAACAATTATCGAAACTGTAAACCTTACGTAAATACCATTGTTACAGCCGCTACGGGTGTGCTTACTGCGTTTGTTTTAGGAGGTCTGAACAAACTCAAAACTAAGGTTAACGTGTGGTTAGAAGCGCGTACAACGGCAGCGCAACGTGAAGCCATTCATAAAATTGCTGGTGAGGGTTTTGCTTATGCTCAAACAGCATTTAAAGAAGCCGGGGGAGAACGTAAGCTTCAGGAGGCTTTGCAGTATGCTTCACTTACCCTTACCAGTCAAGGTATCGTAGTCCAAGTAGAGCTAAGGTCCGCGATTCAGAAGGCATATCTGGAGTATAAGGCTAAGACAAAGACAGTACTGACTACCGAGGTCCAGCCAAGTGAAGAGGTGACACATACCGCAGCTAAAGAAGCTGTATCTGGCCTGGCTGCAAAGCTTAATGATTTCTTGGCATAGGCTACGGCGGAGGTATCCTATACCGTTCCTGTTAAGGTGCAATATGAAGCTGAGGCTATTCCAACATCGATAGGAGATGTTCAAGTGCACCCATCCACTGAATAGAGCAATAGAACTGTTGCATAATCTGAAATGTGAAGAGCTACTGTGCTCATTATTTTTGGAGTGGATAGCAATATGGTTATCTAAGTAAACGGTGTAATCGGTGTATTTGAGGCGGTGATTGCGTACATCTTGGTCGAGGCTTGTGTGGATGGGAAGTCGGCTGGAGTTACGGGGACTGACTAGCTTGAATAATCGTAACCATTAGTAGGGTCAGTTAATTTGCTGAATCAGCTGGCAGTTTTTCTTAAGAATATAGCGCCTCCTGATCATTTACAATGAATTTAAAGAGGCGCTTTATATTTACATTTTTTATAATTAACAGTACAACTACCTATTATGTTATTGTTACTTTTCTCATTGTTGTTGACCAGCCAACTCTGGCCTGTAACAAAGCCTCTCAGCAACCGTTTTTCAATAGTATACTTTGAAACACTAAACGCTCCTTTTCGTCATCAGACAATTAAACGTGTACTAGTAAGCAACAGATCTGTCCACTACTTCTAAGCGAATGTTTTTGATAGACACCTGCCATGAGTCAGCTTCTATCTTAACGTACCGGATATGGCTCACTTCTGGGTGTTTACTCTTGTATATTGTCCAAGGAATAGTGTAAACACCATCATATCTATCATAATGCAACGGTGTCGAATCCTCTAAGTACCATTTTACTCCATCCTGAGAATAGTACAGGGAAACCCACTCAGGAAGATCTCCAGTATTTTCTGTCTTCGCATTGTAAACACTCTTTATGCTATACATGTCTCGCGGAACTCCAGGATCTCCTAGGTCAAAGGTGTAAGACGTACCTCCATCTTTAACTTCCCACGTTTGGCCTACATGGTAGGTATCTGCCGAAACTGTTTCAGGATAACTAGGAAGAATGGTGACTAAAGTAATCATTGCCATTAATAAAATTGAAAACCATTTATTTCTCATTTAATTTCATCCTCTCAAGTTGTTCCCGCATTAGATATCTAGTTGTTTTTTTATCCTATTTTTAAAAGGCAGGTCTATTTATCAACCGGGTTATTATTTACTCTAAAATCATCGTAACTGAACAGATACGTAGTGTAGTAAGTCATGTCACTGTCTAAAGCGGCAAAGCAGTGTCTCGACGCTTACTGATTATGTTACTAAATCTAATTAATTCCTCATTAGAGAGCCCACCCCCTGTCACATCTTAACTATATTTGTAATTATGAAGAATAAAATGTAAATTTCATATAGGAGTAAATACCTATTTAGCATTTTGTTATGTGCATTTTTGGAAAGAACGATATTATATAGAAGCATCAGTGACACCCTGCTGGCATACGCTGGTGGGGTATTTTTTGTTTTATAGGGGGGAGGAATACATATGTTTAGATGGATAGTAATGTTGCTGGCTACGGTTTTATTAGCTGGCTGCAGCGTACAACAGCAGGAAGTAGCCAGACCCAGCAAAACAGAGCCTGTAGCTGCTCCAGTAACACAGGTATCGGCAGACAAGGTTACCCTAGAATTCCCGTCAGACCGTTATCCCGAGACTGCACAGCACATAAAGGGGGCCATAGCAGCCGGACACTCGAACACATGTACCATTGACCGTGACGGAGCGGACAGCAACCCGTTACAAGGCGTTTCTACCAAGAAGGGCAAGGATCGCGATGAATGGCCTATGGCAATGTAATCCGAAGGTGGAGAGGGTGCAGATATTAAGTACAAAAGTCCATAGAACAACCGTGGCGCAGGTAGCTGGGTAGGTTACAAGTTGGACGACTACGCGGATGGTACAAAAGTTGAATTTATCGTTAAATAGCAAAAAGCTTTACTCGTATCTTTCGAGTAAAGCTTTTTTGAATTATCAATCTCGTTGTAAACTCAAAATTTTTGAATTGCCGATTTGATGTTGGCTAATATATACTAAACGAGACCTATTGATAAATGGATCTAAAGACCTAACATGAAAGCTTAAGGAGATGGGCAGATAACATGAGGAAGAACCTCTATCCGAAATAATTACATTATAAGTTTTAGCCCTTTCATTTCCTTTCTGATCTTTTGTTGTATACACAAGTGTTTTAATACTCGCCAGATCTATAGCCTGTCTGAATGTTTTTCAGAGTCAATAGCTCTGCCCGTACTTATGGATAAAATTTTATTGGTATTTGTGTACCCATATGATGTCATATTTAATGTAAATGAAGGTGATTACCATGGTTACTCATATAATATAGAAGGAACAGAAACTGTAAATGGAAAAGAGATAAATGATTTTGCAACAGATGGTGAGATTTCCAACATGAACATTACAAATGAGATGTATAAACTAATTAAACCACATGCAAACGGTTATGATGCAGTCGATTCATTAGCTAAGTCCTTATATAATTAATTTGTTAATTGGTATACGTCAAAACAAAAAACTCGCTAACCACTAGTTGGCGTTTTTTTTGTTTTGAAGGAACTATCACACAATTCACCGAATATCTATCCTGAGGTGATCAGCATGAACCATACATATAAAGTGCTAAAGTCGGATATAGAACTGTTTTCAGCAGCGTTGTTCCAGATGCGGGTTTATGTCGTTTCAGTGGACGAGGGATTACGTGTGTCGTTTGAGGATTATGGTAGGCCAGTGGAAAAGTTTTCGCCAGAGTCGATCAAGATTAATGGAAAGTATTTCTTTCGGGATCAGTTTGAATTTAGAGTAGATATAAAAAGAACTTCGCCGGTTAACCCAGATAGGAGTTCTTTTTATGTCTAACGGAATAGCTTGTAAAGCTTCCATTTTCCCCAACGCCTCATATTGCAAAAACAGGCACAACCCATATTTAGCTAGCGTTAATCTGGGAGATAATTATGGTTTTTTGTTGGTTTTAGGCAACACTTCGACTGCGATTTCAGCCCATTTGACAGAGCCGTACGGTGAACTACCTCCCACGAATACATCTGGGCTTAGAATATTGACTAAATAAGTACCAGGTTTTTGAATAACGACAGAACCGCTAAAGGATTTATCCTGTTTGAGGGGGATAACGGTCTTTTTTTCAACTTCAACAAAATCTTCGTTTTGAAATGCTGCCGCTCCAAAAGAAACTTCATTACTTTCCAGATCCGTAGCTGTCACGACCCCAGCAATTGCTATTGGATCTCCAGCCTTTACACGGAGGTATCCCTGGGTCGGTTTGGTAAAGCGGATGTCTTGCTCGTTCTCGGGATGGTTGTATCTAATAGGAACGGAGGACGGGTTTAATACTTTGCGATGGACCATAATCTTAGCAGATCCTTTATCATTGGTGTAAATTTCCATGGATTCGAACCGGGGCGAAGGCCTACTGAATATTCAATCCGCTGAAATGTTCTTTCATTCACTATAATCGACTTTTCAATTGTTTTTTCTGTTCCCTTAAACGTGCTAATGCTACCTCCAATGGAGCTTGTCATGCCACCGTGTCCTGTATTCACCAAAACATAAGCATGCCCAAACTCTTTTGCACTAATGCGCTGAAAGTGATGTTTTCCTTATCCGTTGTATACGTTGGGTGAAGCGCTTTGACTACTTTATCGTTCCAGACCCAGTGCATGACTCCATTACTCCATATATAATTTATTCCCATCTTAGACAGGAGTGACACCGGAATATACAATTGGCCGTTTTTCATAAACGTTTTAGGGATTGACTCATCTAGCGCTGTCATTTTTCCGTCGAAGTAACTGTAAATCTTTGATTGGTTAGGCATCAACCGTAATGAGGAAAATGGTACCGAGTTCCCAATGTCAAACTCCGCCCACGTACTGCCTGTCTTTGCATCTCGTTTGATGGTTGCCGAGTGAGTTGTCTCTAGCCATTTGAACGGGAAATACAAATGATTATTTTTCTTCAGCAGGGGAGCGGCCTTTGTAGAGACGGAATCCAGCGATAAGGAAGATTCATTCAATTCGACAGTCAATTGATGTGGTACCAGAAAGAACACAGCCGCATCCTCTGCCACAACGGGAAGATTGGAAATCGAATTCTTCGCATAACTCAGGTTTGTTGGAAGTTTGCCGGAAAGAAGACAGGCAGATACGAGTAGAGCAACAATAATTCGTCTCATTGAATAAACACCTGATTTCATTTTTTTATCGTATACAACAGAATAACTCAAAAAAGTTGCGACAGACACGATCTATCATTCTTACCCACCAGCTTTTTTGGAATAATATTCGTTCTTAAACAAAGGGGACCCTAAAAGCAGCTGGCATCAATTCTATGACTTAATCTTAGATATTTTACATAATATTAAAACCCCGGATTTCTCGGTGATTCTGGTTACCTAGGGAATTGTCTGGCTTGCTTTATCGCTCTAATAAGTTCCTCGTTTCGAGGATCAGCATTATAATTGTTCACTACCACCACCGCATGAATTACTGCAGGAAACCAGCCAATACAGCACAAAATGACATTTAAAAATGCCTGCCAAGGCTTTCCGCATAGAATGATAGCTAATGGGGGAATAAAAATAGAAAAGAAGTACTTCATAATAACACTCCTAGTTATAATTAAGATAATAATCAATAAATTTATAAAATATTATATATGACCGGGCAGATATTTTCTATTAATATTTACAAAATAGTCCAATTGGAGTGATACTTAGCCCAACGGATACGAAAGCACCATTGTGTATTGCAAAAGCATCAGTGACACCCTGCTAGCTAAAGCTAGTGGGGTACTTTTATGTTTAGGGGAGATGTTATTTTGGCCTTTGATTTAATCCCAGTTATACTTAATATGCTAATTATTCTTATCTCTATTGCTGGTGGAGTGCTATTAATCGGGACATTGTGCAGGGTATATACACTACTAGGAATACTTCTTGTTGAGAAAAAGAATAAGAACAATAACACTGAGAAAAAAATAGAGAATCACACTCCCCGTTGATCGCAAGGTAAGCGGAGAGTGTTTTTTTGGTTCATTTCATGCTAAAAATATAATTTTTATTAGTCGCATAGTATATTGACAGATGGTTAATTATGGTTAAAAATGAAGTTTTTTTGAAAAAAATGGAATATTTATACGAAGTATGGCTATGGCATGAAGCACACACCTACGATTCGAGCGGAAGTAGACAGATACCTACAACAAGAAGGTTTGAGCATTACGGAGTTTGGACATATTGCAGGCATGAACAGGGGAGCGGTAAGTGCCATTGTGTCAGGGAATAAGTCTATGTCTATTAACCAACTTGACCTAATCACTGAGGCTATGGGTTTACCGGAGGGCAGTTTTTACGACTTGTTTATAGAAAACTATATCATCGATCATCCTCCAAATATGAGACGAATCGAGCGATTTTTGTATCGCTGTGCGGAGTTGGATGAGTTGGATGCGATCCGTCGAGTGGTGGTAGCCATCATGGACAATCTGCTCTATTCACCCAAACTATTTGACATTGCGGAAGCCCTTTTTGCACAGGGACGACATGCTGCTGCGCTGCTGCTCTATGAGAACGTGGCAGAGGTGAAGAAATACCAGCATTCCGAACGTTTGGCGATCTGTCAATATCGCATATTCACGATTCAGATCGGGGACGATCAAAGCCGTAACATCAGGGCAGCAGCGGTTTTTGAAGCTTTTGTCGAGCGCCTAGATGAATTAGATCAACTTGACGCACTGAAGGATTTAACTAACGTGTACAGGTCTTTGCGAGAATGGGACAAGGTTGAGGAAGTAGCAAGAATAATGAGAGCTAAAGCGGAAATTCAATATACTTTGAAACATGAACAGAAGAGTCGAGAGCGTAATGAATCTACTAAGAAGCTAACTCGTCCCTTATTTGTATACATTTCTTATGCTGACCTGCTGTGTGTAAGTGTCTATGAAGCCCAAGGCGATTATCAACAAGCTCTACAATATACATACGCCTATGCTAATTTAGATTGGGTTAAAGAGACAGACGAGGATACCCAACACTGGATCGGTTTGTTTAAACACTGGTCACAAGCTAATATACATGTATTTAGGCTTTTATCTGGTGATGTAAGTGTGCTTTATGAATATCTAAACTATATTGATAATCGTCAGATACAATTCAAGAAGATAGGGTCACTCAACTACTTAACTTATGACAGCAGCTAACCGTTATGAGCTAGATTTAAATGATATACTTAAACGTTTTGAAACTGAGATTGTGTCTTTTTCTCAGCGACCATCAACAGCTGATATGTATACCAAGCAAGTGATACCAGATTACTTGGCTCTGTGTGGATATGAATTGGCTTATTATTATTTAAATCAGGGTGTACTGTGATGGTTTTAATCAGTTGTTTTGTGCAATGGTAAAAGCGCATTTACTAAATAATGAGACATACTTTATAAATTGTATGGGGTTGTTTGTGCGATTCAAAGTCCATGCGGTTCTTGAAACCAAAACAGTGTTTTACAATCTCATTGAAAAAGTGTGGTTAAAGAATGTTGAAAAAAGTGGTAATGTTGATCGTTGCGAGTAGTTTTTTGTTTACCTTGACTATACCCATTCACCTGGACAGCCATAATGAGGGAGTTCAAATCTTTGCAACACATGGAGGAGCTTAAACGTAAGCAAAGCCAATCCCCGCTAACCTTAACTGGTCGGCGGGGATTGGATTTACAGGAATTACCAGACCGTTACCGAATGAATTATTGAGGTGATCAGCATGAACCATACATATAAAGTGTTGAAATCGGATATAGAACTATTTGCAGCTGAATTAAGCTAGGTAAGAGTATATGGGATACAGCCTTTGGGAGAGGATTTGATAGATATTGTGGACTACGGCGCCCAGTGGAAGATTACACCAGAGTTAATTAAGATTAACGGATATTAATTGTTTCGTGAGCAGTTTGAATTTTGAGTAGACACGAAAAAGGACACTTAAATCAAATGTGTATTTTTCATGTCAGACAAAGCTCCCCTTACTGTATGTTTATTGACGAAGATTAAAAGAAGGAGAGGACAAAAATGAGTATTAAATTAGGAAGGAGAGCTACTTTATATTATTCCACAATTGCTCTCTTGTTTTCAGTTATTGCTCCGTTGTCAGCTTCTGCAGATGCAGCAACTGTAACGCTTGACACTTACAAAAATTTTTCAAATCAAGAAATAGTTTTATCACAATCAGTAATATTTAAAGATGACACGGCATATACAGATGTATCTGTTACAGTGAAAAGAGTGAAATTTTCAATTAATGGTTTGGAAAATCCTTTTAATGCCAATTATTATAATCGGTTGGTCTGGACAAGTGATGAAAATACACCGAGTATAGAAAATACGTTATCAGTAAAAATTGCCCCAAAAACAGGGAGTCTTTACGGTTCCAGTAGTTATGAGAACCTTTCTCTGATAAAACAAAAGATCAACTCCGATTCAAAAGTATATGGATGGATTCAATTAGAATCAAAAGAGTGGACTAAAGCAGGATCAGCTATAATTAAATATTAAAAAATTCTTAACGTTTGAAGTAAGTGAATATTTTAAATAAATCGAAAAGCTCTGTTACCTTAATTGGTCTGCAGAGCTTTTAACTGTTCAAGGCTTTTAGAATATATCCAGGTATTCTTTCTGGAATTTGATGAAATCTTGCACACTGTCGTGATAGGTAAATCTACCGCCATTTTTATCAATAATCCAGTTGATCTTCTCGTCATTTAACAAGATTCCATACATACAGTGATGAAGCAGTTCAATTTGCTTTTCATCCCTAATTCGGATCAAATGTTTTTCTTGTTCGACAATGAGGTACCATTTCGTTTCTGTTTCATCTACATCTACATCCGCATCCGCATCCGCATCCGCATCTACATACAGTATTGATACCGACAAGGGGAATGGCCAGTCAAACCAATGTCCTCGCTTGTCTTCTCTATAACCTTCAAATGCCATGGTTATTTCCTCCTACTTGGATAATTTCCTGATTAGTTTAAATGTATCTAACGTGCTGCGATTGTACGCTTAATTGGAAACTGTTTTACGGAAGTGGCAGCTATCCTCAGCCTTTGGCATCAATCTGGTGAATGACCTGCTGTTTGAGGCTGGTACTAGCTGGGATACGTCTGTTTAGACTGGGTTAACGGAGTTGTGAACTCCGGATTTTATTGTAAATTTCTCATTTGCTCAAGTTTTTAAAGACAATGCTGGTTCAAGGAAACATTTGCGGCAGCCCTTTTTGGCATTGGACGACACAGGCTTTTAGGAATACACACATTAAGTTTACTGCTAGTTCTTGTCTTATCCTACTGGCTCAGGAATATCGCCCCCATATTCTTTCCATGGCTTCACGTACACCATCGTAAACTTCTGAAAAAGTTCAGTGTCGCTTGGGCAACCGTCTAATCCGCTATTGTTGCGCAATAGTTGTATCCTCTTTTATCGTTCATTGTTCTGATCTGTATAGTATACGGAAAACGACAGGTAACAAAGAAGTTGAGCGCTTTGTTACCCGATATCAAAACGCTACTACCAATACTCTACAGTTATTCTACTGAGCAATGACGTGGGCCCAACATGAAGGAACTGGAGTTGAAAACAGGTAGCAGTGTAGTGGACATAAAGGCGCGTCTGCTGGCTTTGGAAGAGGGGGACAACAAGAGCGATATACGCTCTATATTGTAATCATAGAGGGCTGGAATGGTGACCCAAAGATCATTACATTTTCTCGTATGGAAATAGGCGCTGTATTAAACCTCCAATAAAATGGAGCTTATTATTTGTACTCGGAATATAATTTGCGCATAACACATCAGGAGGCTACACTCATGTCTTGAATGTATTTTATTTCTGGAGTGGTTTGTTTCTTATATTTAAAATAAATGGATGGAAAAGATCGGATATATATTGCTACATCGTTACTTACTTCATTAACTTTAAAGGGGATCTGAAAAAACTTTAAAATTGTAATTCATGGATTGTTGCATTCGTATATATAATTACATCTTTTCCCATTCTAGATAAGGTGGTAGAATGAAAAAAATAGGTATGGGAGGCGTTTTATTTGAAGTGTGATAAATATAATTGGGGACAATTTAAAGAGGGAGCGTATCATTGACCCTATAAACTACGTTAACCCTCATTTCTGCAGGGTCAAAAGTGAAAACCCCTTATTCACAGTCTGTTTTACGCCATAACCAAATTTTAATGTGGCTTTGTGTTCTTTCGTTTTTTAGTGTGTTAAATGAAATGGTTCTTAATATCTCTTTACCTGATATTGCTGATGAATTCAATAAAACACCAGCCGTTACAAATTGGGTAAATACTGCCTTTATGCTAAGTTTTTCTATAGGAACCGCTGTATACGGGAAGCTATCTGATCAGTTAGGTATTAAAAGGTTGCTTCTGTTTGGAATCATAGTGAATTGCATAGGATCATTAATTGGATTTATGGGACATACTTTTTTTCCAACACTTATCTTGGGGCGATTTATACAAGGGATTGGTGCAGCTGCATTTCCTTCACTTGTGATGGTCGTAGTTGCTCGCTATATCCCAAAAGAAAACAGGGGCAAGGCATATGGCCTCATCGGGTCTATCGTAGCAATGGGTGAAGGGATAGGACCGGCTATTGGTGGGATGATTGCTCATTATATTCATTGGTCTCATTTACTGCTTCTTCCTGTTCTAACGTTTGTCACTGTTCCCTTTCTGATAAAATTATTGAAAAAGGAAGTCATATCAAAGGGTTCACTTGACATTGCAGGAATCGTGCTTATATCTCTAGGCATTGTAATGTTTATGTTGTATACAACGTCTTACAGAATTTCTTTTCTGGTGATAAGTATTCTTTTTTTCTTGATCTTTTTAAAACATATCAGACAAGTAACCAATCCTTTTGTTGATCCTTCATTGGGGAAAAATACTGCATTTATGATAGGAATCCTTTGTGGCGGACTTATGTTTGGTACCGTAGCTGGATTTGTTTCTATGGTCCCTTATATGATGAAAGACGTTCATCACTTAAGTACCGCAATGATTGGCAGTGGAATTATTTTTCCTGGAACGATGAGTGTTATTTTCTTTGATTTCCTTGGAGGAGCACTTGCTGATAAGAAAGGTTCCTTACATGTGCTAGCAGTCGGCGTTGCATTTCTTGCCGTCAGCTTTTTGATAGCTGCTTTCTTTATTGAAATGACACCTTGGCTGATGTCTATTATTCTAGTCTTTGTTTTCGGTGGTCTTTCTTTTATTAAAACAGTAATATCCACTATTGTTTCAAGTAGTTTAAAACAAGAAGAAGCTGGCGCAGGAATGAGCTTGCTTAATTTTATAAGCTTTTTATCAGAAGGAACAGGGATTTCAGTTGTAGGAGGCTTATTATCAATACGTTTTATTCATCAAAAACTTATACCAATCATTAATTTTCCATCTGCTTATTTATATAGCAATATGTTATTGATTTTTACAGTGGTCATTATAATTAGCGGGATTTTAACTGTTATTGTATATAGATGTTCAGTTTCAGATTCCTGATAAGAGCAGAAAAAGATTACATGCTGAAAATGATCGCATCCTCACGTTTGAAGTAAGTGGATACTCTAAATAAATCAAAAGCTCTGCTAACCTTAATTGGTTGGCAGAGCTTTGTTTGCTGATCAGTTTGATTTTAGGCTAATTTGAATGCTTAAACTTATAATACCAAAAAATTGCTTTTTCATGGGCTGTGGAAAAGTTAGAATATAGCATAGTATCAACTCCGCCGATTACAAAGTTATTTTTAGCATAGAATCGACAAGCTAAAACATTCACATCCTGTGTTTCAAGCATAAGACCAACAAGGTTATTCTGCTTAGCCCACTCGGTTGCCTTACTCAATAAGGCTGCTCCGATTCCCTTGTGTCTCCAGTCTTTAGCGACGGCAATATCCTCAATTAGAGCATAGCCATTCCAATTAGTACAAAGTTTAATTTGCCCAACACAGTCGTTCTCATCATAATATAAAAAAATAGATTTTCCTTGTTCATCAATATAACTGATGTCAACGTCATCATCCTCATACTGTTTAAAATATGGTTCGGGGAAACTTTCTTCTATATATGTCCAATTATCGTTTTCGTATTTAGGTATAATCCTTCCTGACACAATAAAGCCCTTATTCTCATTTGACTTCTTAAAATCTCCCATATTCAAAAGTGACATTTTAATTATCATGGCTTGTCTCCTCCTGGTTTAATTTCTCTATGCACACTATTCTAAAAGAGGACCACCTTTTCCTGTCTGTTAGATTTATAAAAAGAGCAAAATTGTAGCGACTGTTCAACTATGTGTGATATTCTACGATCTCGTCCGCTTGCTTCAACGATTCATAGCAGTAGTTAGGTGTAGCGTTTAACACAAAAAAAGCAGGAAGAATCCTTCCTGCTTATGCTTGAAAACGATTATTAACGTCTGCGTTGTCTATCATTCACGCTAAACAGATTAACAGCCAGTGCGTTACCTCTTGCACGCGCAACGGCTCTTTGATTCGAACGGATGTTTGATCTTCTTCTCAAATCACGTCTGCAATGTCTTCTGCTCATATGATCACCTCCCTTCAAGGAAATGAAGGTACGGATGAATCTTAGTGGTGTTTATGCTTACGCTTGGAAATTTTGATATTCAAGGCATTGGTTGCTAGTGCATTTCCGCTTCCTGTTTTAGCAGCTGCGGCTTGAAAGACTTTAACGACCAGATATCTGTTTTTTCCGATGCGATGCTTATACGTTTTAACTCTATTTCTGATCATCTGCATATCTCCTTTGCTTAGGTCTGCTATATACTATGTCAATTGTGATAGTAATGTATCAGCATAAATCTATTAAAAGCAAAAAGAAGCTGGTACCTATATTCATAATGGTTAACAAAAAACTCATGCGAACCTGTCTTCGCCATTTCAACTTTACGTTGCAGGAGAATGTTACAGGCAGGTCGGCATGAGTCTAATAGTGTAGATAAAGATAATAAGCAGTTAGTATGAAAATTATTTACTATTAAGAGTGTTAAGTTTTTTCTCGTAGTACACCTCTTGAGCAAGAATATGATTCAGTTGTTCAGAGAGCTGTTTATATTCTTGGCTGTTTTCTGGGTAATTGTTTCTTTCGGAAATTACAGCTTCGAGTTGCTTTTCTAAATACCTGAAATGGATAAGTATTTGTATGTACTGAATACGATCGTAGGTTGTTATGTGTGATTTCTCTTTTGCATACAAATGATCCATTGTTGGTACTCCACAGCTTATGGCGATAAATATCACAACAAACGCTGAAATTATAATTTTTTTCATTTAGTTTCTCCTACAGAGCTATGAGTAATTAATATACCATATTTATCTAAAACAGAGAAAGATCTATTAGTTTTGCCCATAACAGTATAGCTGCTCAAGATCAGTGGGTGATTATTTGAGATGAGGAGGCTGATTTTATAGTAGAAACAATAGGAATAGGTTGCTGAAATGAAAAAAAAGTTGTGAGATACATAATAACAATACAAAACCGGCTTGCCCTAGGCAGCCGGTTTTGTATTAGTGGTTAGAATAACGGGGAAGAAAGAACGAGAAATCAGTGGAAGTCCCGGAAGAGTCCTACAACCTTGCCCAAAATGCTGACGTGTGTCAGGCGAAGCGGTTCAAAGGCTGGATTTTCAGGTTGAAGCCGGATATGATCTTTTTCTTTGTAGAAGGTTTTAACTGTAGCTTCGTCTTCATCTGTCATAGCTACAACAATATCGCCATTATCAGCGGTCTGCTGCTGACGTACGATTACATAGTCTCCGTTAGCAATCCCAGCCTCAATCATGCTTTCGCCTACAACAGATAACATGAATATTTTATCCTCACCAACAAAGTGTTGGGGAAGAGGAAAGTAATCTTCAATATTTTCTGTCGCCGTAATAGGAAGGCCAGCAGTTACTTTGCCGACGACGGGGACACGACTAATGGAGTAATTAATCAAGTTGCTGTTATCCGATTCGTCTTGACCGAGTAACTCAATAGCCCGTGGTTTTGTAGGATCGCGTCGAATGAGTCCTTTTTTCTCTAAACGATCCAAATGACCGTGAACCGTAGAACTAGAGGCCAATCCGACAGCCTCGCCTATTTCGCGTACAGAAGGGGGGTATCCCTTTAGACGCACTTCATTGCGGATAAATTCAAGAATGGCCTGCTGGCGGCTCGAAATCTTAGACATACCGTATCAACCCCATTTAGTAACGTTTGGGAAAATTATAGCATAGAACCTCCGTTCGTACAAACATAAGTTCTAAATAATCCCTAAAAATAATCGCGAACTTTTGTTCTCTTTTCTATTGAACAAAACAAATGTTCGTGTTATATTGTGAAAACATAAGAACAAACGTTTGGAGGTCGCAGCCAATGATGAAATATAGCACTTATCAAAGTATTTTTCCGATGAATTCAGAAAATTTGCAGGAGACCCGAAAAGAGGGTAGAGCGCATTTTATGCAAATTATTACTAATACTCTTTTACTTAAGCTTCTTATTTTAGTGATTGTTGTGTGGATTGCAGGGGCAGGTGTACTTACGGTTTTCGCGGCACCCTCAGCTTCCAAGGGAGAAGTGACTAAACTGACCGTACAACCTGGAGATACGTTGTGGGAGATTGCCGCAAATCATAAACCGGAGCGAATGGATACACGGGTATATATAGAAGGAATTGTGCGGATTAACGGTTTGGAGGACCGGGGAGTGCAGGCAGGTCAGATACTCAAGCTTCCGCACTTCTGATCTATAGACAATTAGAGCTTGTCAGGGAACGTAATGCGGGAGCCTTGACAAGCTCTTTTCTACATGTCAAAGTGTATTATATCTTTGCTTTTATGGAGGGGACATAATTTGGATATAGACAGCTTAGTACAGCGCATTAATGAATTAGCGCGTAAAGCAAAATCTGAGGGATTGACGGAAGAGGAAGCCACAGAGCGCGCCAATCTTCGGGAAATTTATTTAGGTAACATTCGCCGTAATTTTCGGCAGCAGCTTGAAACAATTGAATTTGTGGACGATGATACATCGAAGGGAAATGACGGGCTGAAGCATTAATGTTGTTAAAGCGCCCAAGCCTGCAATTTGCCTTTTGTTTTAGGTACCGTTCTCGGTATCTATATAGATCAGCTTTGAGGCAATTGTTTTATTGTAATATATCTGGGAAGGAATTGAGAGATGGCCCGATCATTTGAAAGAAAAGTACGCAAAAACACAGCGCATTTAAATAAATCGCGCAAAAAGCAAGGCATTCAAACCATTAACGGCGCAGGTTCTGCAATGGATATTTTCCGTGGCCGTAACATTACTGTGCCAATTATGCTGGCTGGTCTTTCTGTATTGTACATGCTTATGAGTTACTTTTTGACTAAGACTGGCATGCGAGGGATGGATTGGCTTGTATTCGGCCTGTACTTGATGCTGGCTGTTATCTTTTTCATCCGTCGTCCTTATCTGAAAGTGGGAAAGGATACTCTCTACATGCTGAAAGGTGGTAGAGAACGTCCAATGACGGCTGGGGACATGAAAGCCATCAAGATTGAAAAGGGTTACGTAACCGTTGAAAGAAAAGGTAAGGGCGGTAATTTCATTTTCACAAAATCATTAGGTCGCTATGACACGGATGCCATTGCAGAGCGACTTGAGAAGTTTGCGCTATCCAATCAGATACAGGTGGACAAGAAATAACTGATTTAGCCTGTAGCTCTTTAACAAAGGCCGTATGATGTTATTTCATATAACATGCTGCGGCCGCTTGCTTAATATGGGCACACATAACGATTCAAATACTTAACCGAGCAAATAGGTGTACATATACTGTGGAAAGAGAGTGGATAATTCAGATGACGATTCAGGCGGTAATGTTTGATCTTGATGATACCCTTTTATGGGATGAACGTAGTGTAGAAGAGGCATTTGATGCAGCGTGCCAAACAGGCTCCCGTGAAGCAGGCGTTGATCCGAAAACTCTGGAGGAAGCGGTACGTAAGGAAGCACGCGCTTTGTATGAATCCTATGAAACCTTTAGTTTTACTCAAATGATCGGCATTAACCCGTTTGAAGGATTGTGGGCGAATTTTACAGCAGGTGAGCAACCTGAATTCCGCCAATTGGAACAGTTGGCCCCTGTTTATCGAAAGGAATCATGGCGCAGAGGACTCCAGCAACTAGGGATAGATAATGAGAAGTTGGCGGAAAAGCTGGCTACCCAATTTGCTTCGGAAAGACGCGCGCGTCCACATGTATATGAAGAAACGTTTGAGATTCTAGAACAATTGAAGGGACATTACAAACTGTTATTGCTGACAAATGGCTCCCCTGATCTACAACAGGAGAAACTGGATGGAGTTCCTCAATTAGCTCCTTTTTTTGATCATGTTGTCATTTCAGGTTCATTTGGTCGAGGCAAGCCTGATCCGTCTATATTCCAGCATGCTTTGGGGCTTCTTGGTATTGAGCCTGAACATGCTTTAATGGTAGGAGATAAGCTGACGACTGATATTCAAGGAGCGTTGGCAGCAGGTGTACACTCGGTGTGGGTGAACCGGAACGCTAAAACCAATACCACAGAGATCAAGCCGAAGTTCGAAATCAAGCATCTGTCTGAATTGGACGGAATTATTCAATCGTTAAAGTAAGAAATCCATAGTCTTTTAGAAACGAGTATTAAAAAAACTCCCTTCGCTCGATTGTTACAGATGAAGTGCACCCCTTAGAATAGACATTGGAATAAACCCCTGGTTTATCCGATGAATT
>RCUF01000328.1_pt1 | contig 17978 bp, 11 predicted proteins | sample 2166311 | NCBI WGS metagenome assembly RCUF01 (sample SAMN09932608, study PRJNA488358) | compost metagenome | feature: garden; material: soil; isolation source: compost soil in 4-hydroxybenzonitrile-enriched culture | place: Germany: Experimental Botanical Garden Goettingen | collected 2016-01-27
AGCGGACAGGTGAGTATGCCGACAGTCTGTATTTTGCCATTTATCGCGTAACGGCTCTGGTCATTATCGGCGCTCTATTGGGATTAGCTCTTGGGCTGATGTTTGATAACCGTTTTCTCGCGCGGAATTTTGCGATTGGAGGAGTCCCGGCAGGCTTGCTCGCTGGCTTTATTTTGGAAAAGGGGTTATCTGGATCGCCTATAGGCGACTTGATGATTCGTTTGGTGGCAGCGCTCGTACTGGCGGCCCTTATTGCTGTCTTTTCGCTTGTTCTGCCAATTGCGGAAAATACTCGCCGATCTTCCGGTGGAGGAAGTCAGGGTACGCCGTCAGGACGCCGGAGAGGGGCACCGGAAGCCCCGACGCGCAATCGACGCAGCAGTGGATTTTAGAACGGGAGGCTGGAACTTATGCAGTATAGGGAAGCACAGCCCGGTGATCCTATTATTTCGGAGCTGAGCCACAAAATTGATGACAACCGGGTTGTGTTACGCTGGCAGTGGCCTGAGGGCGCAGCCGTGGTATATATTGCGAAACAACCAGCCGATGCAGGTGTGAATGGGCAAAATGAGGGTGAAGTTTTACCGCCTTTTTCAAGCCTAAAACTGTTTACACGCGAGGAGTATAAGGCTGCTGGCAGCTATCGTGACCGAATTGAAGGCATTGGACGCGTACGGTATACCGTGTATCCGGCTGTTCGGGAGGATGGAGACACTTACGTGATCCGTCAGCAAGACGGAGCCAACCAACTGGAGTTGAGTACGGGAAGGGCTAAAATCAGATATGCGGTTCACCATAAAAAAAGCTGGTTTCGCAGCCGCAAAACTGTCCAGATTCAGGTGACAGCCGAAGTTCCTGTCCCGCAGGAGGCGCTTTGCTACGTGAAGAAGCGCGGGGGCTATCCCGCAGACCGGGACGATGGAACCTTGTATCCATTCACGGCACCCTTTGCCGCGGGACGGAATGTTTTACCCGCTGTTGAAGTGGGGGGAGATGAATATGTGCGGCTGTTTTTTACAGACGGCCAGAAATATGGCACGGTATATGAATTAGTTCCTGAATGAAAGGAGGCCGCAACCGATGAGTTTTCTTAGCAATTTATTCAGAAGAAAGCCACAGGCAGCGCCAAGGCCGTTATTTTATGATATTGTGTGCCCTTATTGCTTTAGTAAATTCTCCCCGGAGGACGTGGTATTCCGTGCTTCTCATCACCGTGAAGATGACGAGGACTATGCTTTGGGTGAAGATGAGCTGTTGAACAAATATCGGGAGCGTTTTGGCTTGGACAGTGTGCATGATATGGAGGCAATTTTGCATCCCCTTGATGTCCCTGAGGAACATCGATTGTATTCTGATCATGTACTGACAGGATTGACGGACCGTTATGGCGAGCTGACACGCCACCGACTGTGCCCGCACTGCCATAACGAGTTGCCCGTGACCGCGGGTAAGGTGCCTAGCAATATCATTTCGATTATTGGAGCTTCGCAGGCGGGGAAATCTGTCTATATGACCTCCCTGATTCACACGTTGCAGCATGTTACGGCCGATCATTTTGACGCAGCTTGCATGCCGCTCAATGCAGAGATCAGCCGAAAGTTCCGCACCATGTATGAGGAACCCCTATTTGAACGAGGCGATCTGCTTACATCGACACAAAAAGAAAAGATGCAGGAGCCTTTTATCTTCCAGTTTGTATTTAAGGATGAGGAAAAGCCGCCACTGACGCTGGTATTTTTTGATGTCGCCGGTGAGGGAATGGTAGATCAGGACTATCTGGGACTGCATGGGCAGCATATTAAGAATTCAGCAGGTATTCTCTTTATGGTCGATCCACTGCAAATCCGCTCTATTCGGGAGCGCATTAAGATTAACCTTGGCGATAAGCCGGGTGAATGGGTCTCGCAATATGATGAACCGCGTGATGTCGTACTTACGATGTTCGGTGATTTTATCGCTTATCAGGAAAAAGGGAAAACGGACATTCCGACCGCTGTCGTCCTGACCAAAAGTGATATGCTTACTGCATTGGCAGATGAAGAAGGCACATACATCAAGACGAATAGCAATATTTTTAATCCGATGGAGCATCGCAAATATATGGATTTGGATGAGTTCGCGAACATTGATGGCGAAGTTCGACGCTTCATCGAAAAGGTGGATAAGCCGTTCAAGGGCACGATGGATGTATATTTTACGGATACGGCCTATTTCGCGGTTTCCGCGCTGGGTAGCAATCCGGTGGAGCAAAAGCTACAAGGATTGGTTAGTCCGATCCGTGTGGATGAGCCATTCATTTGGCTGCTTTATAAGTTGAAGTACATTGAGGGGAGAGAATCACAGTGAGTTATTCTACCTCTCATTTGATACAACAGCAGATGTACACACGGGAACGGCGTGGAATTTTCCGTTCTACGGAAGGCTTCGATACAGTGGCTAATTCCAAAGGATTGGATGCTTCTTTTATTAAAAAGGTGCTGCATCCCTTATGTGTATATGATGCGCCTGCTGCTTTGACGGCGCGTGGCGAGAAGCAGGAAAGCGTCTATCCGGAAGCTATACATCTGGTACGAACGGAGTCCGGGGATGTAGTGCTTGGCCGTAGTATTTATAAGGCTGCGGATTTTACTGGGCTGCGGAGCGCCTTTTTCACGCACAACTATGTGATCCCAGCCGGACATGGTGAATCTCCGTCTGATTATAAGCAGTGGCTGAACACATCATTTGTTGATACCTATGATATTGAGCAGGGAACGGATTTACCGGAATTGGAGCGTCTACCGGGTGGAAGTGTATTTCCGGCTGTTGACCCGTCTACAGTGCTGGCTCAATTGCAGCTGAGCGAAGAAGTGTTCAAACAGCTTTTATACGCAGTCATGATGTCCGCAGCGGGTCGCAAAAAGGTATATGTAGCGCTGAATGTTCCTGTAGAAGCGGTCGGATCTTCAGCCAAGCAGCTGCTGGGTGTGCTGTATGCGGCACTGCCTTATGCATTTCGTAACAGACTCGGATTTCTTACATATGCACAGGAACCGAACAGCAGAAAAGGCATTCACTTGATGTTCGTTGAGCCTTTTAGTTTGCGTCCCGGTGATCGGAATGTGGAAAAGGACTTTGTATTTGACCTGTCTAACCATAGTCGAATACTTAATGTGGATGCAGAGCAGGTGAGACAGCCGTATTTTGACTGGATTGTCCGTACGTTGCTGAATGGTGAGACGCCGGATGATTTCTTCAAATTTGCCGAGCAAATGCTGACAGGTATGGAGGCAGGGCGTGATTTGACGCCATCCAGCTATCATGAGCTCATTACGTTGTACAGAATTGAGCAGGGAGAGCGGGCATTATACAACGAACAACGAATCGCTGTATTACGAAGCTTGACTGATTATTTATCGCCACCCGATTCGCTGCCACGTAAAATGAGGCTGAATGATCTGTTTCTATCGTTTTTTGATCATGAATTTGATCGGGTGAAGGATGGATATATTCCAGATGTAGGTCTAGTCGATAGTTTCAAGGACTATTATAAAGTTCATGCACGCAGCAGCGAAAATCGGTTGGTGGAATATTTAATCCGTTCGCTAAACAATGCTTATACTGCCAGAAATACGGAAGCAGTCACGTATATTTACCATACGATTGAGGAGAATCCGTCATTAGGCAAGGCATATTTTACGAAAGTGCTGGGTAATCCGGCGCTTACAAAAATGCTGTTCATTCCCTACATGGACAGTCAGATGAAAAGAACACCGGATGCCAAGGGGCTGCTGGCCGTTGTGCATGAATGGGGCAGTCGGTATATCGAAGTGTCGGCGAATGCCGATTTTCAGCTTTTGGCAGAATCTGCACTGATGGGAAGACTGCGTGCCGAAAGAAAACCAGTAGAGGCTGTGGCTGCCATTCACCAACGCTTGCGTCAATGGGACAGCAGCTCTGCTGTAGGCAAACTGTCCCCGCTGGAGCAATCTGGATTGACAGAGCGCCTGCAGGAAGCGTCGGATCGGTATTTACTTACCGAAGTAGAGCTAAAAGAAATATCACCCGATCAGGTCGTACAGATTCCATTTTTTACACGGCCCGATTTGGTGCAGTGGGTTGGAAAGCTGCCTGCTCCCCTCAAGGGACAAGCAGTGCGATTGATTGCGGCTTACGATTGGTTTAATACGGAGGAACCGGAACCGTCGGTGCTGGACGGCCTGGAGCCTGGCGAAGTAGAAAAGGTACAGGATTGGGCTTATGGCTGGCTGCCCCAGCAGCTTGCGGAAGGCCATTTTGCCCGTCTGTTGCCTGCATTCTATCGTTCTGACGGGCCGGGAGAAGGAATATTGGACTTCGCTCGTCTGGTCAGTTCGATCCGCAAATGGGCGAAGGATAACGATACGATGTACCGCTTTATCCGATGGTCGGAAGAACACCCCGAGTTTGCCACGCCACGTGGCGGTTTCGAACCGTCGTATCGACGTGCGCTACTTCTATTCTTCCAAAAGGAAGGACGAGAGGGACTGCATAAAAAAACGCTGTGGCGTCAATATTTTGAACCTGCAAAGCCTGCTTTTAAAAATTTCTATTTGGCAGCAAAGCGGGAGACGGACACGCCGTTGGTCAAAACACTTCGTCGTTTTCGTAAAGGTGGGGTGATTTCCGGGATCGTGCTGATTGTCATTGTAGGTACGCTCGGCGGCCTGAAAGCAACCGGGGTGATCGGATCTGGTGACACACCTGCGCCTGTTGCTGCTCCGAAGCCTGTACAACAGCCTGTAGAGCCTACAGTGCCCGTAAAAGAGGAGCCTACGGCGATAGTGACACATGTGCCTAATACCAAGTCCACTACGAAAATGGTCAAGCTGTTGTTTGCGTTTCAGACATCGACAGAGCAGGCAGAATTTAAGCCGAAGAAGCTCGTCATTGTCGGGGCGGACCAACAGGAGCACTTATACGAAAATTTTACGCTTGCTGAACAGAACGACAAGGAAGCTGCCAGTAATGCGAACAATGATCCATCCGGTGACGTAATCACTGGGAGCGCCACTACAAAAAGTACGACAGCAGATGGACAATCCACGGACAGTGGTTCCACAGCTCGTGGTAGTACATCCAGTGGAACAAGCGGCGATCAGTCTGGAGCAGTGACAGACAATACGGACGGAGGCTCGACTTCGGAGATTTCTACTGAGGGTAGTGGTAGAGCAGCCGATAAAACCATAGGCAGCACGTCCGGTGATGGTACAGAGACAAAGGAGTACGATCTGAAGAAGTATCCTTATCGTACGCTGTTGACCATTTGGCAAAGGCTGGAGCTGAACGATGCTAGCACGGTTACCGTTGATGGAGAAGAATACCCGCTGGTTCAAGTGAAGAGTGCAGACTAAGCAACTATAAAACAGAAATAAAGTAAAAGACGGGCTTCCTTCAAGGGCTCGTCTTTTGCTATACATAAATTTTCATATAGGATGACTTCGTAATTTGAAATTCACCTTATCTAGTAAAGCATTATTTTACGAAAGTATTGACACCAAGTAGGCAGCTGATTAAAATTAGTTGGAATTCAAACTATTAAATTTAGATGGATATGGAGGTTCGTAGTGAGATGGGAAGTGAGGTGTATCCCGTTTGTCTTCCTTGGGAGGAAGAGAGCACGATGTATTTAATTAAATGGATTTTCACTACCGTCCGGCGCGAAATTGAAACGGCACTGCGCCCTTTGGGACTCACCTCCCCACAATCGCAGACGCTCTATATACTGGCGGTGTCGCCTGGAGTCACCAATACGGATTTGGAAAGGCTATTGCTTATTGATAAATCAAGCGTTACCAGCCTGGTTAACGGGATCGTTAAGAAAAACTGGGCAATACGCAAAAGTCACCCGGAAGATGCACGAATGAAGCAAATCTATTTGACTGAGGAAGGCTTAGAGATTCACAAAGTAGCTGAACGTACTATTGAGGCAATTAAAAGCTCGGTAGGTGAAACATTATCTGTAGGAGAATCGGAGACGCTACGCTGTCTGCTTAAAAAAATTCTCCGCGACTACCACCCTGCGGACACCCGCGTTTGAGCGGATATATAGAGAATTTGCCCGGGTAGGGGTATCAAAAACAGTGAAATATGATCTTAGATAAGAGGTTTACAGGAGAGGGAGACAACCAAATGATAAATGAACAAACTTATCCCAATGCGGATAAGCTTATGCGAGTGCTAGCTTTCACACTTGTTTTTTCAGTGATGAACGCTTTTATGTTTAATGTCGTTATGCCTGTGATTCGAGAGGAGTTTCATATTAGTGCTTCCGATGTAAGTTGGTTGCTGACTGGCTATATGATCGTGTATGCAGTTGGCTCGGTGACCTACGGCAAATTGGCAGATAAATATCGTCTTAAGGATTTGCTGACGTTTGGGATTATCTTTTTTGCACTGGGTTCGCTTATTGGACTGTTGGCCAATCAATTTTGGATGCTCATTGTAGCTCGTTTGCTTCAGGCTGCAGGGGCTGCTGTTATTCCGGCAACTGCTATGATCGTCCCAGTCCGTTATTTCTCGGCTGAAAAAAGGGGACGTGCTTTGGGCGTCACAGCAATCGGCTTGGCGTTAGGTACTGCACTGGCTCCGATTATTTCCGGTTTGATCACAGGCTTTGCAAGCTGGCGTTTTTTGTTCGTCATTTCCATGCTACCACTGATCGCATTGCCGTTCTTCCGCAAATATTTGGACGATCAGCGTGGAGAGGATCAGAAGTTCGATTTTCTGGGTGGATTATTGCTGGGTGGAACAGTAGCCTTCTTATTACTTTCGATTTCGCAAACCAATATGATGTTCTTTCTGGTCGGTGTGGTGTTATTCGCACTGTTTATATGGCGCATTAACACTGCGCATGATCCATTCATCCAGCCGAAGCTGTTCCGTAACAAGCAATATTCATACGGGCTCCTTATCGCTTTTTTAGGGACGGGGATTAGCTTTGGATTGCCGTACTTGGCACCGCAGTTTCTGAACAGTCTCAATCAGCTCACGCCGGCAATAATTGGACTGGTTATGTTTCCGGCTGCTATTGCTTCGGCTCTATTGGGTAAAAGAGGAGGGCGTTTGGCGGATAGCAAAGGAAATTCGTTTCTCGTCTATACAGCTGTATCGCTTTTGTTTATCTGTTTTATCAGCTTGTCAACATTTGTGGGTGCCTCTCCGTATCTGATTTTATTTTTGCTTATTTTCGGAAACGTAGGTCAGACCTTCATGCAAATTGCCATGTCCAACACGATTTCTCGTACCTTGTCGAAAGATCAGATTGGTGTTGGAATGGGGCTGCTATCTCTGCTGAATTTCATTGCCGGGGCGATCACGACAAGTATTTTGGGCAAAACGCTGGATAGTTCGTCGTCCTTTCATTTGAATCCTGTCGTATCTAATGTGCAGGTGTTCAATTTTAGCAATATTTTTACGGTGCTTGCACTGATTGCGCTTGTGACGATGGGACTTTATGCGTTGCAATTCCGAAGGGGTTCACGCCGTAATACGCCTGCTGTTGAGCAAGGATAAACATTTGATGTAAACTCATGCCAAAACAAGGGTATAATATAGAAGGAAAAGTTCATCTATGGAAGGACGGAGTGTCCGGCATGACAAGAAACCTTCAATATGTACCCTATGGTTATGAGCCTCCGATCGAGACGCATAAAGGGACCATGGTCTACTATGATACGTTCGAGCAGATTACAGCCAGAGAGCTGGAGCTTTTTGCCGAAACGGGGGCTGCATTATCTTTTACAAAGCTGGTGTTGTATCCGCTACATGAAGAAACCGTCAGAAGAATGTGGAAGCAGCCGGTACGTTCGTATTACAAGCGGGTGGACGAGCTGGGAGAGTGGCAGCGGGAGCAAGCTTTGAGTGCTGTTGTGATTGAGAACTGGGAAGGTAAGCGTAAAAAGTATACGCCGATTGAAGCAGCCATCCGTTTTTTGGCGGAAAAGTATACGACCCCACTTTTTTTGTACATGAGTCCTGAAACTGCAAATTTGTGCGCTTCTTATGCATCATTTGGAGAATGGATTAGAAATGTCAGATTGGTGCTTTCGAGCGACCCCCAGGAACTTCATCCGAAGCTTGCACAGTACCGTAATCGATGGAATACGGTCGAAGAAGCGACAAACCGTGACTCTAAGGTTGACAAAGCGGAGCATGAATTATAGAATAGAACTAATCGTAAAAATTACTATTGTAATTGTATACCATGTATTCCAATTAAGGAGGAAGAGAAATGCGCGTAATTGTTACCTTGGCATGCACCGAATCCGGTGATCGCAACTATACAACAACCAAGAACAAAAGAAATCATCCGGAGCGTCTTGAAATGAAAAAATACTCTCCGCGTCTGAAAAAGTACACGATCCATCGTGAAACTAGATAATTTGAGGTTTGCTGCATAGCAACCTGAATGATTCTGCTTCCTGAGCGAAGCCTGTTAAGTTTGCAAAAGCCTGCGTTATGGAACCGGCGAAAACTTGAATTAGTCCAGTGGACAGAGCGTCCAAAGTTAAAGCTTGCACCTAAGAAAACGGCTTTTTTTCAAGGCTGTATGATAGATGCCGAGCTACATGGTACGCTTTGCCTTTTGAATCGAAAGCACGTGGCTACCGAGTTCTCCTGTGCTGGTGTCAGCATTTGGGACGAGCCGGAGGACCATTCACTATATGCTTATATAACGATGAAGGCTGACGAAAGATCCGGAGCGTTCGTGCAATGGGCGATGCGTATATGCGGCATCGTTTGCTTGTCGTTTACGAGCTTGAGCGCAACCGTTATGATCTGTCGTCTTTTTTTCTGGGACATAACCGTTCCTTTTGCCAACTGATGGAGTATTGCGCCAGTACGTTTAAGTTTGAAACTAAAACTACATGAAAGATTAGGTGAAACTAATGAAAAAAGATATTCATCCAACATTGAACAAAGTTATCTTTTTGGACCCTAGCTGTGGATTTACTTTCCTGAGTGCTTCCACTAAATATTCGCAAGAAACGATGGAATGGGAAGATGGCAACACATACCCAGTTATCCGTGTAGATACTAGCTCCGCTTCCCACCCGTTCTTCACTGGTAAACAAAGAAACGTGGATATCGGTGGCCGTGTGGATCGCTTTAACAAAAAATATAACCTTAAGTAAGACTCGTCGAGAGCTAGGTTTACGGATTATGCCAATAATTCGTAAACCTAGCTTTTTTATTTTTTACGGATAGTTACATCCGAAACAACGCGAATAACAAATGTATTTTCAAGTCTCGAATTTAACACTCTTCTGGAACAGTCCATGAAGCTGCTGCTTTTTAATGCTAAATGAAGCTGAACAATAGTCGACGAGGGCTATGATGAAAAAAAGATACGAATATAACGTTTTAAGATATTCAGTAGCGGCATTGCTAATCTTGGCAACTAATCATTTTAAAACGTAATTCTATACTTCGCATAGGCTGTCTTAATTTAAAAATAATCGCAGGTATCTAGCCTGCGATTATTTTTTTTTAGCACAAGAGTCGCGATTAAGGGAGGGTTCCGATAAATCATTTGCGGAAATAAGTTATTTGAAGGATATAGTTAGAGACTTGATACAACTAGGCATCATTATAGATAAGCTTTTGTTCAGAATTGGTTCAGTGGTTTCATGTATATTAATTGAAAACGACATAAATCACTTATTTTCGACAAATATATGAATAAAAGATTAATATAAACACATTTTTATCGGTAAATACAGTGAATAAGCTTTATTATCTTTGAATTATGTAGAAACATTTCGAAGATCGAATAGGGTCGTTTTACTCAAAAGTAAATTAGGAGGTAGAACCATTGAAAGTTTATTCACTTAAGTGGGCAGCCGCTCTTGTTGCTCTTCAGGCGGCGTTTGGTACTTCTGCTTACGCTGCAACGCCTACCAATAATTTGTTTTCAGATACATCCTATGTGACGAGTGATAAAATGGCGGCCATTCAAGAAGCTGTACGCCAAGGGCTTTTATCGGGAGATCCTCATGGAACTTTTCGCCCTGCAGCAACATTAACTCGTCAGGAACTCGCAGTATTATTGGTCAGAGCTTTAAAATTGGACCCTATTTCGAGTTCTTCTACTTTTAAAGATGTGCAAAGTAAACAATTTGCTGCCCCATATATAGAAGCCGCACAAAAAGCCGGGTTTCTATCCGGGGATGGATTAGGAAACTTTCGTCCGAACGATCCTGTTACACGTGAGGAGCTGGCAGCTGTGTTTGTTCGTGCAGTCGGAGGGGTTAATGCAGAGGGCGGATCAAGCATTTTACCCAAAGATCAGTCCTTGGTAAGCCAATGGGCGGCTGGATCGGTAGATACAGCACTTCGTCTAGGTTTAATTGACATTCATGACAGCAAGCTCAATCCCACAGGTGAAGTAAAAAGGGAGGATATTGCTCCTTTCCTGCTGGATATTTTCAAAACTCAAGAGCAAACAGCTACGATCAATAGCATTGATGGAGACATTGTAACAATCGATAATGTTCCTTATTTAATAGAGGGAAATTTGAAAGAGTTAATCGGAAACTCCAATAAAGATGCGCTAAAAGGAGCTAAATTAAAGTTTAATTCGCGCAATCGTAATGTGGACGGACTGCAACAATTGGAAATCGTGCAAAAAGATGTTGTGTTAAACACCAATGGTCTACCGGAAAGCAGCCTGCTTCGAATTTCAGGTGATGGTGTTCAGATTAAAGGGGATATCAAAGGAGTAATCGAGCTTAATGACGGTGTTTCTAATATCCAGCTGAATGGAAACGTAAACCATCTTACTGTGAATTCCGGCAATGGTATTTCTATTAAAGGAACCGGAACAATCGGGGAGCTCGCAGTTGCCAACGCAAACGCTAAAGTGACATTGAACCCGAATTTTAAAGTTGAAATGATTCAGCTGCCTAAAGATGCATCCGTTTCACAAGTTATCCAAAATTACAACGAAGTACAAAAGCAGATTGGACAAATTCAGTTCGCTGACGGAACGGTTCAAGAACCGACTACAGTTACGTCGAGCAGCGTGACATTTTCCTCCGGAGGTGGAACTTCAACAAAATCAGTGACTAACCATGCGCCAGGCGTTACTACCAGGTTTACTGATATTACGTTAAATACAGCAGATGAACCTAAAAAGATTAATCTGGCAAATAGTTTTACCGATGCTGATGGAGACACTCTGACCTACACAGCAGAAACTTCAGCCACAAACGTAGCGACGGTATCAGTGAATGGAAGTCAGCTGACTCTCACGCCGGTGAACGCCGGAACAGCCACGATCACGGTTACGGCGAACGACGGCAAGGGCGGGACCATAAACGACCAGTTTAACGTGATGATCACGCCTGTGATCCCGGAAGTCGTGAACCATGCGCCGACGGTGGAAACGTCGATCAGCAATGTGACGACAGGAGCCGCGGATGGAGTTAAGATGGTGAGCCTTGCGAGTGTGTTTGCAGATGAAGACAGCGACGCGCTGACATACACGGCAACCTCGACAGATACGGGCGTGGCGACAGTAACGGTAAACGGAAGCGATCTGAAAATTACGCCAGTGAACGCGGGTACAGCCACGATTACGGTAACGGCAGATGACGGCAAGGGCGGCACGGTGGATACGCAGTTCAACGTGACGATCACGCCGGTGATCCCGGAAGCCGTGAACCATGCGCCGACGGTGGAAACGTCGATCAGCAATGTAACGACAGGGGCCGCGGATGGAGTTAAGACGGTGAGCCTTGCGAGTGTGTTTGCAGATGAAGACAGCGACGCGCTGACATACACGGCAACCTCGACAGATACGGGCGTGGCGACAGTAACGGTAAACGGAAGCGATCTGAAAATTACGCCAGTGAACGCGGGTACAGCCACGATTACGGTAACGGCAGATGACGGCAAGGGCGGCACGGTGGATACGCAGTTCAACGTGACGATCACGCCGGTGATCCCGGAAGCCGTGAACCATGCGCCGACGGTGGAAACGTCGATCAGCAATGTAACGACAGGGGCCGCGGATGGAGTTAAGACGGTGAGCCTTGCGAGTGTGTTTGCAGATGAAGACAGCGACGCGCTGACATACACGGCAACCTCGACAGATACGGGCGTGGCAACAGCAGCGGTAAACGGAAGCGATCTGAAAATTACGCCAGTGAACGCGGGTACGGTCACGATCACGGTAACAGCAGATGACGGAAACGGGGGTACAGTGGATACGAATTTCACTCTAACGGTGACCCCTCCACCTGCTGCTAATCACGCTCCTGTTGTTCAAAGCACAATTAATGATGTTTCTACAGAAGCAGGTGCTGTGGACACAACTATTGGACTTGCTTCAACTTTTGCAGATGAAGATTTGGACTTACTGACGTATTCCGCTGATTCATCGGACCCTAGCGTAGCAACGGTTTCCGTTACAGGCGACCAACTGAGTATTACTCCGCTTGCAGTGGGAAGTGCTACAGTCACAGTTACCGCAGATGATGGGAAGGGGGGAACCGTTCAAACGATCTTCCAAGTCACTGCTGGAGAAAAGAAGGGACTTTTCTTCTCCGAGTTGGCATGGGGGGAGAGTGACTCTATGATGCAGATTATTGAGCTTTATAATGCGGGTTCTGAGGGATTGGATGCTTCAAAAATTAGAATTGAACGCAGTGATAGTGGAAATTCGATCGAAATAAGTCAAGACGCTGGTGCTTTTATTCCAGGTGGAGCTACTTTCGTGATAGGAGATACCATGTATTTTGGTGATGCGCATGTAGATTACTTCACGGACATGGGATTTTATAACGATGATTCAGCGCCTGTTACTTTATCGCTTTACTACGATAATCAGTTGATTGATACGGCAGTGTTTCAGCCTCATACCACTTTAGCTAGACAATCCGATGTTACCCATGGAAATGCAGACTACGAGGCAAGTGAATGGTTTGATGAAGGAACCGATTATACGGATAATATCGGCATCTTTAGTAGTGAGGCACCATAATGAATACAAAGAATAGAGGGAACATCATGAGTTCTAAACCTAATAAATGGCTGATTACATTAGCCTTGGCTGCACTTGTTGCTCCAACGGCTTTGCAGACGATTGCATCTGCTGCCAGCGGTGCATCAAACGGAGCAGCTCTGGCCAGTCTGCCTTTTAAAGACATCAATAATATTGCTTCAGAGCAAAAGACAAACATCCTGCGAGCCATTGAAGCCGGGCTTCTGCATGGCGACCCATCTGGATCCTATCGGCCAACGGAGTTGTTGACCCGTCAAGAAATGGCGGTTCTATTAACTCAAGCTCTGCAACTCTCTATTTCTAAAGCAGCAAGTAGCAGTTTCTCGGATGTAGAACCGAAAAGTTGGTCGAGTCCCTATATTGAGGCTGTACATCGTGCAGGACTCATGAATGGAGACGACGGCTCCAAATTCAGGCCCAAAGCGGCAGTTACCAGAGAGGAGGCTGCGGTTCTGCTTATGCGGGCCGCCGGGCTTCCTATTACAGCTGACGCCACGGAGTCTGCTAAACTTACTGATTGGAATCGGGTCAGTCCGTGGGCACGGCCATACGTTAATACGGCTTTACAATCGGGCTCCATGAAGACGGATCAGTCCGGTTTCAAACCTAAATCTTCCGTTCAGCGCCAAGATATAGCCCAGTATATGATGTCTACCTTTTTCCCTAAGGACCATGTAGTCCAACTCCAAAAAGTAGAGGATGGAAAGGCTTGGATTAACGGGATTGAATATAAACTCTCGGATTCAGTTAAAGGAATCCTGCAAACCTCTAACCAAGAGATTCTCAAAGGAGCAGATATTCAATTTGTAGCATCACAGCGGACCATTGAATCGATCACCAAACTGGTCATCCATGCGAGCGGGCAAGCTCCGATAGGGCAAGCTTCCGAATTCAGCGGCAATCTTGTATTAGATGGTCATAACTCCTCGATTGACGGAGATTTAACTATTGACGGTGATTACATTTCGGTTATGAATTTGAATGTCAAAAATAGTTTTACAGTTACGTCAAGCCTTGAACATGATTTCTATGCCTCTAAATTTACGGTACAAGGAAAAACATATATTCAGGGCGGTGACCAGAACACCGTATTGTTTAACACATCTGAGCTGCAGGATGTCGAGGTATCCAAACAGGATGTCCACGTAGTCATTCAAGGAAATTCGACGGTGGATCAAATGTCGTTGATTTCCAATGCAACGATTGAAAATGATTCATCCTCAACGATACAGCAGTTGAATGTTCTTACCGGTGCCAAGCAAGTAGAGTTGCAGGGGATTATTAAGCAATTGTCGGTCAACAGTGACCAGCCCGTAGCTCTGACAGGCCAGGCCTCCATTAATACATTGGCTGTGAACAGTTCCTCTCCGGTCAGTCTGGAGGTAGCTGGAACTATTTCAAATTTACAAGTAAATAACTCTGCAGCAAATATTAGTGTAAGCTCCTCCAGCCAAGTCACGAATACTTCATTTGCAGTAGGTGTGTCTTCTTCGACGGTATCAGGAGTCACTGGAGTCACTACAACTTCTTCTGGTAGCTCGCGTTCTACGGTTGTGACCAATACAGCACCGAAGTTAGTGACCAAATATGACGATCAAGCCGTAACGGTGGGCGATTCTGAACTTCAGATTGACTTACTTGGACATTTTACGGACGAGGAGCAGTCCGAGCTCAAATATACGGCAGTGTCGTCTAGTACAAAAATCAGTACAGTCCGAGTAGAGGGAACAAACCTGTTTATCAAGGCTGTTGGCAAAGGGACTGCGACCATTACGATCGCTGCAGATGACCAGGCCGGGAAAAAAGCGGGAACGAATTTCAAGGTCCGTGTCAATGAATCTCCTGTTTCATTGAGTATCCCCGATCAAAACGAACAGTTGGGGAGTGGCGATGTAACCTTATCTTTAGGATCGTTTTTTACGGATTCTGAAAATGATCCTATGACCTATGAGGTTGCGATCGATGATCCTTCCATTGCTACCTTTACCCTGACGGGTGATCAATTGGTATTAACTCCGGCAGCTGTAGGCCAGGCCCAAGTTACCGTCAAGGCATCCGATGGTCGGGGAGGCAGCGCAAGCCAGTCGTTTCAATTGGTGGTAACTGCAGTACCTAATCAAAATCCGGTTGTAAATCAGAAGCCGGGCAACCAAACGCTCACTGTGGGGGATGCGGACTACATCCTGGATTTATCTCCGGTGTTCCTTGATTCGGACAGCAATCCGCTAATCATCTCGGCAGAATCCTCGGATATATCCATTGCGACAGTCTCCGTTAACGGAAACCAGGCCACAGTTCATGCGGTTTCCTCAGGAACAGCAAACATCCAGCTAAAAGCGGGAAATGGCCTTGGAGGCGAGGTTAAGACCGATTTTGATATTACCGTTAATGAACCTCCGGTATCCTTGCGAATTCCGGATCAGACGAAACAAATCAATTCAGACGACATTCAATTATCTTTAAACAACTTCTTTACCGACTATGAGAAGAATTCGTTGTCATACAGCATTGATATTTCCGATTCTTCGGTTGCGACTGCAGTGCTAAATGGGGACACGCTTACCATTACACCGTTAAAAATTGGCAGCACATCAGTTTCTGTTAAGGCATCTGATGGCCATGGAGGTAGCACAAGCCAGTCGTTTCAAATGGAAGTAACTGCTGTATCTAACCAAAATCCGGTTATAGACCAGAAGCCGGGTAATCAGACACTGAATCTAGGCGATGCGGATTATATCCTGGATTTATCTTCGGTATTCCACGATCCCGATGGCGACCCTGTGGACGTTTTGGCAGAATCTTCGGATTCGTCAGTTGCTGTTGTATCCGTTAACGGATACATAGCCACGGTCCATGCAGTTTCCTCCGGAACAGCAACGATTCAGCTTAAAGCAAAAGATGACCGCGGGGGCGAGGTCACTACTGATTTTGATGTTACCGTCAATGAATCCCCGACTTCCACAGGGATTCCGGATCAGATGAAAGAAATAAATACAGGCGATATTCAATTGTCCTTAAATGATTTCTTTTCCAATCCTGATAGCGATGTTTTAACTTACGATGTTCATAGCATTTCTGACCCGACTGTTGTGACGGCTGCCGTTTATGGAGATATGCTTACTCTTACACCGTTAACGATCGGTAGTACATCGGTATCGATTAAAGCAACAGATAGCTGGGGAGGGAAAGTGATCGAAACTTTCAAAACCACCGTCACGGCTGGACCTCCACAGAATCAGTATCCAGTAGAAACTAAACCTGCCGACCAGTCGCTTACTGTAGGTGGTGCAGTCTACTCACTCAATTTAGATTCCGTTTTTACTGATCCTGATGGGGATACGTTGACCTTTAAGGCAACCTCTTCTGATCCGTCCGTTGCTTCGGCGGAAATCACTGGAGCTCAATTGGAAATTCAGGCACTAAGTGCAGGGACGACAATCATAGAAATCAAGGCTATGGATGGCCGCGGAGGGGAAACTTCAACCACCTTCCAGGTCAGTGTCCAATCATCCGGTTCGTCTAACCCATCTTCTAATCAGCCGCCTCAAGTAGATGCGACCATTTATGAACAAGTGTTGACTGCAGGAGTTACGAATGCAAGAAGCTACGACCTATCTCAATTGTTCAGTGATGCTGACGGGGATGCCTTGACGTTTACTTCTACTGTTGAATCAACCGGTATGGTAAATGCAGAGGTTAACGGATCAACGTTGACTCTTACTACGGGTAATCAGGCAGGAAGTACCAAGGTAACGATTACTGCGAATGACGGGCATGGCGGAACAGCCACCTATAATTTTCAGGTAACGAATGCTCCTCTGGCGACGAATGGAATTGTTCAAATCCGAACTAAGCAAGGGGTCAAAGATCCGATTACTTATGACATGTCAACAGTGTTCCCGGGTGAAACTTCATTTAAAATCTATTCGGGTACGGCAGATTCCACCTTTACTGGACCAATTCCTCTTAATGGGACGGTTTGGACATGGAACGGGGATATTTTTCAATACTTCTGGGTAATCGGGGCGAACGGATCTGCCGCTGTATTCCAAGTGACCTCAAATCCTCAAGGACCGGAGGATCTATATTTTTCCCAGTATCTATCCTTAGATAAAACCCGGACTGCTATTGAGCTGTTCTACAATCCGGTAGGAGATACTTCTAAGCCTATAGAAAATGCAGGATACTCACTTGAGATTCATCAATACAATTTAGCTACAAATACTCCTAAAGTGTGGAGCCAGCCTATTAATTCGTTTTGGAAAGGCATGCCTTATATATATATCGATTCCATCTTTTATGACTTTTTCGACATTGTTCCTGCGACATACTATAATGATGAATTGATGTTACTAGAAACGAATACAAATGTAACGACAGGCTATGTCCTGAAAAAGAACGGTGTAACGATCGACGTCTTAGGTGATCCTAACGGAAAAACGCAATTTATGCCGAATAATGGGACTATTATCCGAAAATCGGGGATTAAGTCCGGTTCCTCCTCTTATAATCTTCCAGGAGAGTGGAACTCTTATCCAACCGGAACGCTTCAATATTTTAGTCATCATACTCCATAACATTTTGTTGGATTAACGGGAAGCCCTCCAGCGCCGATGGTACTTGGGCCGAAAGGTCCCGGGAGAGTAGGATGTCGCCAAGCAATTAATGTATAACTCTGCATAGTGGTACTCAAGCTGTCGAGACATTCTCGACAGCTTTTTTATTTTCAATCTTTCAACATGGCATCCTATAAGGTACATACCATACCAAAGGGAATTTTCATCATTACGAGCCGAATATGTCGATTACAGCGACACGAAGCACTGTTCCCATTGATCGGTAATGGAGGCTTTGTCAAGCTGTTCTCCAATGAGTGTGACATATCCCTGGCTCACAGGAAGTGCAGTAGGCTGCCACTCCAAGTGATTTCCTGAAAATTGCAAAAGCATTG
>RCUF01000329.1_pt1 | contig 17932 bp, 13 predicted proteins | sample 2166311 | NCBI WGS metagenome assembly RCUF01 (sample SAMN09932608, study PRJNA488358) | compost metagenome | feature: garden; material: soil; isolation source: compost soil in 4-hydroxybenzonitrile-enriched culture | place: Germany: Experimental Botanical Garden Goettingen | collected 2016-01-27
AAAAGTGCAGGCTTTCATAAGAGAACAATCTCGATGAAGTAAAAAAAATGCAAAAATGCAGGAATCCTATGCTAGTTTGGTCAGAAAAGTAGACTAAGTGAGATATAGATGTACTTTTGCAGTTATTTTGCTAATTCAAGCTTATTTTTTTAGAAAGGATGTACTTTTGCAGGAAATTAGTTCTGCTACTCCCTACTTCATCAATTTGCTAACTCATTTATATTTATACGAGTGGTCTATCGATTAATGTTGCAAAATTAAACTGATGTCTATGTCCATCATTTACTGTTGTCGATCCTGTTACGAAATGAACATGCTTACCGTTTCCTACAGGAATGGCAGGTCCAGTTCTGATCCTCTTGAGATTGTGAAAATGATTCAAAAAGTCAGTTTTCGATAAGTCAATTTCGTGAACATGACTGTTGCCAGCACGAATTGCTTGCCCTGTAACTCCTGCAAATCGGTGGTTATGTCTGTCAGCGCCTTGCTCAGCAAGTTTTGTACTTCCTTCGAACTCATGCACATGTCTTTGACTTCTTGTTCCTGTACTCCGCTTTTGAGATATTTTCCGCACCATGTAGCCACCTTTCCATTCGATATCATGATCCTAATATCTTATGAAATAGCGAATGAGAAGTGTGGGTAATGGCGCATTATGAAGTAACATCCCCTTCAGGAAGCCGAATATAACCCCTGTATAGATCAAAATCAATTTAATTTGTTTGTTTGTTTTCTACTTACAAAATAAACCCGTCGCTTATTCAACGACGGGCTTACGATCATTTCTATTTGAAGCTTCCTTCACATCTTATCAGCATATTCTCCTTGCACTTGTTGCATATGCATATGCCTGCGTCCCAAAAGAAGAAACGGTAATCCAAATGCTGTGGTCAGTGCAACAATCGTAAAAATAAGAACCGACGAGGATGATCCGTATATATCCAGCAAATACCCGCCTAGCAGCGGAGCTATAACGTTACCGAGATTGTTAAAACCGAAAACTCCGAAATAAGTCCCTCTTAATTCCGGCTTGGCAATTTGATCTACCAGCACATCGGTCATTGTAAACATCAAAACTTCTCCAACCGTGAAAATAACAACCCCGATCAAAAAAGCGGCTGCCGTATGAAATGCTCCGAAAACAAACAAACTGCTTGAGACACATAAATTTCCGACAATTAGTGGAGTAATCGGCGAAAAACGGCTGGAAATTCGGACAAGTGGAAACTGCACGATCAGGACAATAACGGCGTTTAAGGATAGCATATAGCTGAACCATTTAGCTCCGTCCGTAATATCAGGACTCATTTCCATGTACTGTGGCAACGTCGAACTAAAATGTCCATATCCTAGCACACAAAAAATCATCCCGATCAACACGTACACAAACGTGCGATCGCTTCCTGTAACTCTCATGGCTCCAGCTAAAGAGAGCTTGTCCGCTTCACTGCGCTCAGCCTTTCTCCCCATCTGAGAGTTGATCAGGAATTGAATGACCAATACAATGCCATACAAGAAATAGATGAGACCGGCAATATAGAAGGCTCCCCCTGATGACGACAAACCTAATTGAAGTCCAAGGATCGGTCCGACGACTACACCTAGGTTAATAGCCGCATATCGGAGGTTGAATACAAGAAGCTTATTTTCTTTAGGTGTAATGTCGGCAAGCAATGCACGCGATGTCGGCTCAAATAAAGCTCTGCACAATCCGTTAAGTGCATTCACAACAAAGAACATCCAAATCTCGTCTGCAAGCGCAAATCCAATAAATACGAATGCCCAGCCAAATACGGAGATGAACATCACCGACCTTCGTCCGATTACATCTGAGATATATCCGCCATAAAAGCTGGCAAATACCCCAATGAGGGAGCTGACCGCTACGACTATGCCTGTCTCTGAAGGGGATGCTCCTAATGATTTGATCAAATAAATGGACAGGAACGGGATGCTCATAGATGTTCCCATACGGCCAAAAATCGTACCCACTATGATCGTCCATGATAATGGATGAATGCCTTTAAAAGCTTTAAACATGAAGCACACCTTCTTAAATTATGTAAATTTTAACCAAATGATAAAATTGAACAACGATCAATTATGTTAAGTGATCATACTATATCACTTCATTAGTGTAAAGTAATGTCATTTCCTTCACACCAGGTTTTGTTGTAATATGATCTGTACATCAAAAGTGCATCGAACTCTAGATTTTCAGGAGGCTTATAGATTTGAAATCAAATCCAACATCACTGCAAAAAGGACTTCTGCCACGCCATATCAGCTTTATGGCTATGGGGGGAGTTATCGGTACGGGCATCTTTAAGGGAAGCGCGGAAACTGTAAGCTTGGCTGGCCCTGGAGTTGTATTCTCCTACGCATTTGCGGGTCTGCTTCTCCTTATTGTGATGGGAGCTATTGCCGAAATGGCAACGGTTTACCCTGGACTAAACATGAAAGATTTTATACGGAATGCTATGGGGGAGCGTGTTTCCTTCGTTGTTGGTTGGCTCTATTGCTTCATGTGGTACTCGGTCTGTGTAATCGAGATTATCGCTGCGGGAAGCTTTCTGCAATTTTGGCTGCCTGATATCCCACTGTGGATTCTCAGCCTGGTCTGCGCATTGTTTATCGTAGCTATAAATATGTTGAGTGTTGGCGGCTACGGTGAATTTGAATTCTGGCTTGCCGCAATCAAAATCGGTATGATTATTGTTTTTATCGTATTGGGTGCTGGAATTGTATTTGGGATCATTCCTGGAGCAGAGACCACAGGCCTGCATAACCTAACCGAATACGGTGGTTTTTTTCCTAACGGATATGCAGCGATTTTCTCAGCCCTGCTTGTTGTCATGTTCTCTTATGGCGGATCAGAACTGATCGGGATTACGTTATCTGAAACACAGAATGCAGAAAAAGTGCTGCCTAGGGTTGTAAAAAGCTTTATTTTACGAGTCATATTGTTTTATACGCTGCCCATTCTTGTCATTTGTGCATTAATTCCGTGGAACAGTCTGAATGAGAACACCAGCCCTTTCGTACAGGTGCTCACTTCCGCAGGACTTCAAGGCTCTGCACATTTGATGAATTTCATACTGATCACGGCTGTATTATCAGCCGCAAACTCCGGGATTTACGGGGCAACACGTATGCTTCATTCTATGGCCGTCGGCGGAGAGGCACCACCATCATTAGCTCGCCTATCATCCAAAGGAGTTCCAGTGAACAGCCTTAGATTAAGCGCTATTGTCTTAATACTCGGTTCCATGATTGCTTATTTTGCACAAGAGGGATTGTTCCGTCTGCTAATGGCTGTTCCTGGCTTTGTCGTGCTGCTTGTATGGATCAGCATATGTATTGCCCAGCTTAAGCTTAGAAAACAATATCCTTCCAAACCAACCTTCAAGCTCTGGGGATATCCTTACATCACTCTTTTCGGAATTTGCTGTCTATCCATTATCGCTCTGTTCTTCTTGTTTGATGCTCAGAACCAGATTAGTATAGGTATTTGTCTTGTTGTGTTCGTTGTCTTAACAATATGGTCCAAATTCCGCTTCAAACCGAAATCGAATAAGGATTAACTGATTTCTCCTGTATCTCCGTTAACACCGCCGTGATAAAATGAGTGTTATCGGGTTTTATATATCCTGGCCTGCCTTTTGGAGGAAATTATGGAGATTCAATTAGGAACTGAGTATGTTGTAAAAAAACCGAAAATTCCGTTTCGTGCTAAGCTGGCAAACAGAGTACGACAAACCTACCGATACGATACCGCCTTTTGGCGTAGCAGCATTGCCGGCCCATGGGGGGCCGGCATCTTCGTGTTTTCATTATCTGCGATGGGAATGCCTACTGGCTTTGGAGCCCTCATCGATGTCATGCTGTTCGCATTGGCCGGTACAACAGCCATGTATGTAATATCTCATGCTATCGCAATTTTACTGGCATTGACGGGATTACCTGTCCCCAGATTATTCGCAGGCTCTGCCATTTTTAGCTGGGTTGCTTCATTTGTCGCCTTTTTCATAGAGGATCAGGACTTTATTGTTGCAGCATATATCTCAATAGCCATTATGGTTGCTGGATTGCTTATTGGATTGTCATTCGGCCTGCTCATGAATAAAAGAGTAAACCTATATACCAAAATAGGCTTTGTTGCAGTGATCTTCACAGCCTGTATAACCATCGTACTGTGGCCTGGCAAATATGAGAATGCTGCCGTTATTCAAATGGATTCAGTAGATGAAATGTCATCCGAGAACCCTGCTGAGAATGGTCCATATAAAGTACAGCATTTCAATTACGGAAGCGGCAACGATGTATGGCAAGCTGAATTTGGCAGGAGAGTTGATCTAGTCTCTGATTCTGTGGACGCGAGCACATATATTACAAAATGGTCCAAATTCAGAACCGTATACTGGGGCTTTAATCAAGCTGCTCTCCCCCTTAACGGAAGAGTATGGATGCCTGAAGGAACGGGTGCATTTCCGCTTGTCCTGATCGTTCATGGCAATCATTTGATGGAAGACTACTCTGATGACGGTTATGCCTATCTCGGAGAGCTTCTTGCGAGCCGCGGATTTATTGCGGTATCGGTAGACGAAAATTTTCTTAATTATTCTGTATGGACGGGTATTCCGGATAATGATATGCAAACTCGTGCCTGGATTCTATTGAAGCATTTACAGCAAATTGATAAATTCGCAGTCGATCCAAGCACCTCTTTTTATAATAAGGTGGACTTTTCTCAGATTGGCTTGATTGGCCATTCACGTGGAGGGCAAGCTGTAGCAATGGCAGCGGATTACAAGCATTGGTTTGCTTTGGATACTACATTAGCTGATATAGATGAATTTAACATTCAAGCTGTTGCCGCTATTGCACCAACTGATAAAAAAATCGATGGAAAGTATACCAAATTGCAGGATGTGAACTACCTGACGCTACAGGGCGCACGTGACGGTGATGTGAAAGATTTTGATGGAGAACGCCAATACGCCCGTACTACGTTCACCAAAAATACTACAGATTTCAAAGCCTCCCTGTACATCGCTGATGCGAACCATAGTCAATTTAACAGTGGATGGGGCGGACATGATATAAGCTATCCGAAGGGCATTCTGTTAAGCCGTAAAGGAATGTTATCCGCAGAAGAACAAAGAAAAATTGCAAAAATATATATTTCAGCTTTTCTTGAGGCAACACTTCATGAACAGCAGCAATATCTTCCTTTATTTCATGATTATCGTACTGGCCTTCACTGGTTGCCGGAGACATCCTATTTTAATCGGTATGAGAGCGGACAATTTGTTCCGTGGGCCCGCTTCGATGAAGATGCAAATCGTATGAGTATTCCGCAAGGTGGAACAGCGGTTGGCAAGGAAGTTAAGTGGAAAGAAGAAGAGGCTAAAAATCGAAGCCGATCGGGTAAAGGGACACGCGGAGCCGTACTCGAAAGAGATGGTGAAGAAACGACAGCCTCGAGCTACAGTATTAGCTGGAAGCATGCGGCTCCTTCGGGTGATGAGGTTACGAATTCATCGAAATCGCAATATCTCTCCTTCTCATTATCGGATCGCAGCTACGAGCTGGAAGCTGAGCTTGAGACAGGTATCAATGAGTTATCAGAACTTGATATCGATGTGGAAATTGAAAGCGTGGATGGCGTAATATCTCACCTGCCACTGTCCAAGTTTATGAGTATCTCGCCACTTCCCGAAACCAGATACACTTTACTTCCCTGGCTGGATCTTAACTTGTCAGACGGTAAATATAAAGACCCGACAGAAGCCGTATTTCAAACTTATATGATCCCTCTGTCTTCATTTACCGAGGCTAATCCAGTAATCGATCTCTCTGGAGGAATCAAGCGATTGACCTTCCGGATTAACGGAGGCCCGGGTATGATTATGCTTGATGATATCGGCATCCATTACAATTAATCCTGCGAAATGTATCATAGCCGTTACCATCACACATTCTCCTCATAACCTAATACAAAGGAGGATGAGTGAATACATGGAAGCCTATTATAACTGTATGCGTTTGAAGAATAGAAATGTTCGTATCTTGACTAGAGACGGAAGCCATTATAAAGGAACAATCGTTGATGTCGACCACAATTATGTTTATTTACGTCAAATGTCTAGAGGAAATGTGCAAACATCTGCTTTTTATCCGTACCCATACTCTTCTAATGATATTTTGACATTAAGCCTTTTCACCCTACTTGCCATCGCACTTATCTGATCAAAAGAGGTGCCAGAGCCATTTTATTATGGCTTTTGGACACCTCTTTTATGTTCTGCAAGCTTTAAAATCTAGTAATTCAGACTCATTTATCTACCTGATACTAATTGACGAAGTAGGTATATTATCTTATAATACTCTATTTATGACAGACATAATAGGAGATGTGGAGTATTGATGAAGACATCGCTTACAAGAAAAGTTTTTTGCAGGAGACTACTATTGTTCTTATGTTTTATGCTGCTAGGTTCTCTCATTGGATTACCAAATTCAGTGCAAGCGTCCTCAGCCATAGTGAACCCGAATCAGGTCTATTCCTATTCAATTATGCAAAGAGATATCGAGAAGCTAGCCGCGGCATACCCTGAGCTCATATCCTATGAATCCCTGGGACAGACCAAGTACGGTCGAGAGCTTTGGGCGATTAAGCTTGGCAGAGGCGAATCGACTATATTTCTTAACGGATCACATCATGCCAGGGAATGGATGACCACTACTCTTTTGATGAAAATGATAGATACATATGCTGCTGCTTATTATAATAATGCAGAAATTTCGAAAAATAACATACGTGATTTACTAGACAAAGTCACAATCTGGATTGTACCCATGGTGAACCCAGACGGAGTAACCTTGTCCCAGCAGGGAACAGCCGGATTATCTTCATCCTTGGCAAAAACGTTAAAACAATATAATGGTAACAGTACTAACTTTAACCGCTGGAAAGCGAATATGCAGGGGATCGATCTTAATCGTCAATATCCTGCTAACTGGAGTAATATTAAGAATTCCAAGGGATATCCATGGTATCAAAATTATAAAGGGAAGCAGCCCGCTCAAGCTCTGGAAGTGCAAATCATGATGAATTTTACATATAAGATCGATCCCGAATTAACTATTGCCTATCATAGTTCAGGAGAAATCTTATTCTGGCATTACAACACATTAAGTAAAAATCTAGCAAGAGATAAATCAATAGCTTTGGATATTAGTAAGCTTACAGGATACTCTCTAGTTCAGCCGGAGAAAAACCCTTCCGGAGGAGGGTATAAGGATTGGTTTATCCAAGAATTTGACCGCCCTGGATTGACCATCGAGATCGGGGAATATGTTGGTGAACGAAGCTTGCCATTAAGTACTTTTAAAGGAATCTGGGCCGAAAATGTCGGGGTTCCTTTATATTCCGCACAGAAATCATATGCACTATGGCTTGAGAAGCAAAAGGTTCAATATTTGCAGCAGACCATGAGCTTGTTAGGAGACACGAAACTATATTCTAAAATCAATGCCTCGAGCGGAGTTTCTGATCTGGAGCCGCAGGAGGTCGAAATTACTGCACAGAAGGGCGACTGGTATCAGGTAAATACCCATCAAGGCACGGGGTGGATTCATCCTTCTCCAGGAATGCTGATCAACATTGAGAATATCCATGCAACGGTGAACCTGCAGGAAGATACCCTTACTTATAAATATCCGGACTCATTCTCTCCGAAGATGTCTATTGCCTCCCCGCAAACTGTTCAGGTAACAGGAAAATGGGATAAGTGGCTGCTCGCCTCTTTTGAGAATGGCAATTGGTGGATCGACGGTCGCAAGTTGGAGCTTCAAGAGCCAATGGAAGAAGCTGCTCCTGAAGCTACCAAATAATTAGATTTATTATTCATATATCTAAAACCCATACTCAATGCTAGTATGAATTCCATCAAAATATAGTAAATCACCCTCATCATAATTCCAAACCGCTTGTAACGTAGTCGGCTGTTTAATGCCATTATGGTCCTCATAATCGCTAATGATGGCCGTCCATGTTACTTGCTCTCTTTTCCCATCCATTGAAATGGCTTCTCGATCCTCTGTTGTAAAAGAAGTCATTTCCCCTTTTTCATTAAAGGTAAATATCCCACTGGCGCTTGTTCCGTAACAGGATATAGTTGCTTTTGCATGCAAATCATCAATTTTTTCCCATGTTACATAATCCTGCAATGCAGCATCAGGAGCCAATAGACTCTCAGATAAAAAAGTGACCAGGCTAGCTCGGTCCATATCTTCACCTCTTTGATCAAACAGCGTAATGAGCTTTGCTATTACACCCTTCATAGAGCCTTTGCCATCTATGTACGAATCAATGCCTTGAAATGGAACTCCAAACATGGAGCTATCAATTAATGCAATTCTAATTGGTTTATTTACTATATTATATTGTGTATAATCGACTTTTATCGTAGATTTACCTCTGCCTAACGAGAAATCAACATTGTTAAAAGCTACTTTCATATAGGACATTTTAGGAGTTCCAATAAATCCGCAATACCTGAAATATTTTTGTACAGGGGCAGGTAAATCTGCAATGTCTGCTTCCGTAAAATATTGTTGTTCATTCTCATTGTTCATAGCAATTGCCTGTTTTTCTCTATTAATAGAGATGTTAAATTCCCGCGTAGTCTTAGAGTAAGGAATGTTAAAAAATATAACGATCAAGCCTACAATTACTATAATCACTCCTAAAAGTATCCCCATTCTTCTATTCCTCCTTCTCATTTTGCTTCTCCATTTCAGCGATATTATCAGAAAGCTTCACAAGTCCGTTGTAAAATCCTCTTAGCAAATCCTCATCAAACCCATTGAACAATTTATCTATAAAGAGCCTTTCAACTTCCTCTCTCTTCTCAAAATAATCCATGCATTTTTTTGTCAGACAAACTCGAATCATACGTGCATCCTTAGAATCCTTAATCAATTGAACAAAACCTTGCTTTTCGAGAATTACAGCCATCTTCTTTACATTTTGCCTGGAGTTCCCGATCAATGCGGAAATCTCACTGATCGCAAGTGATCGATCCCCAAATTTCAAAATGATGGCGATAAAGAGCCATTGCTTAATCGTAATGTTGGGATCTTCTTTATCCCCTAGTACTTGCATTCGATTGGCTAATGTAAACATGTTTCCAAAAATATATTCCTTCTGTCCAATATCCTTCATATGATCTCCTCCCACTTAAAGGTAACTAGTTACGTTTACTTTATGTAACCAGTTACCTTTTTGTCAATAATTTAAAGCACACAAATAATGAATTTTGCAGTACCTCTATAAACTATCTTCTAATATATACCGATAAAACAATAAGTTTACACGCATCATGTTTTACAACAACTATTACGTAGGAGAGGAAAAAAACAATGACAAAGACAAGATATCCAGTACAAAAATTCATCTTCACCCTGGCCATTTTCGCACTCATATTTGGTGGAAGCATTCCAGGAAAGGCTGCTGCCGAAACGGCAGCAACAGCTGCTTCCAGCAACGCCATCGTTTATTATTTATCAGATGATGATAGTCTGTATCGTGTAAAAACGGATGGCAGTCCTTCCGAGAAAATGCAGGACAGCTTTGAAGGCTATAAGGTAAGAAAAGCCGGAAACTACATGTACTACTACTTTGATGATGAAAACACTTCTATCACAACTCTGCAACGAATTTCGTTAAGTGCGCCCTTGACTGCTCCAAGCAACTTTGGTGGAGATAAGGAAATTTTATATTATGATACATCAGGCAATTATGTTTACTACATGAATGAGGACGGCAACATCTATCGTGCATTAGGCGATGCATCGAGCAACGCGGAAGCCAAGCTGATCGCAGATCATGCCAACACAGAATTCCCTAATTTCTCTATAATAAATGGACGTATATACTACAATGCATTAAAAGATGGGTACACCACCTGGGCAGCCTCCAAAGCGGCTGACGGAAGCGGTAATGTACAATGGATCGCATCCGGAGCTGTAGAAGGCTCGTTTTTTGTACACACGTATAACTCTACTCTGTATCTGATGGTCAATACGAACCCGGCTGAAACACAGTATTCCACCGACTGCGTAGTTCTTTACTATTTGCCGATCAACGGCGGAACCGCCAAAGCAGTTAACGCCAAAGCTCCACTGGACGTAAACGCAGTGTATTCAGGCGCGTGGATCAACGATGGTTATGTGTACAATAAAGGGATTCGACTGAACTCGGAAAAAGAATATGATTACACACTTGGCAAGGGGCATATTATTACGAAAAGTGGAACAACCTTTCCGCTAAATAAGACTGGGGTATACGACATCGTCAATTCTGGCACTAACAAGCTCGCTTACGTAGATGCCTATGGTAAAGCCCATGTTAGCACCATTGCCAACAACAAAGTGACCTCCACCAAAACAATTCAAAGAACCAATGTTTCACGAATCATAAACCTTATGAATAACGGTAAAGTCAAGTCAACCATCCTGTTTGCAGGCAGCGGAACCTATGTACTTAACGACGATTTGTCCACTAAAAAGCTGGAGGGAATCGAATGGGACAACTCCACCTATGAAGAAGGAATTCCAGGTATTTTCTATGCCAATTCAGCCGACAACTATCGTCTCTATCGAATGAATGATGATGGTAAAGCATCCGTTAAACTCACTGATGACAAAGTGTCCAGCGTCCTGCTCATTACCAAGCCTTAGACCCAAAGCTACATTGTAAAAAGCCGTGAATGAATGATGACCCGTAAGCTGAACACTTTAAATAAAGTGTCCAGCTTTACGGGTCATTTGTGTTTATTATTCAATTTCGAAGGTTAAGTGTATCGAAGATATCACCTAGCGGAATATCGGCAACTGCCATGACTTCATCGGCCGCTCCATAGTACATACGAACGGTATCTCCAATTAACAGGGCGCCGCAGGAGAACACCACACCACCAAAGAACCCGTTCACTTCATACTCCGCTTCAGGCTCCATGAACGGTCTTGTTGAACGAGCCAAAACTTTGCCAGGATCGTCGATATCCAGCAGCACCGCTCCCATACAATATCGATGTTTGGTATCTGCGCCATGGTATAAAGCAAGCCATCCTCTTTCAGTACGTATAGGTACGGCTCCTCCACCCATTCTGCCTCCATCCCAAGCCCCCTTGCGAAGTCCCATCAGGAAACGATGATTACCCCAATGCACCAAATCCGGCGATTCTGCTATCCACATTTCCGGTGCACCAAATGAATGCGGAACTGGACGGGTAAGGGTATAATACTTGCCGTTAATCTTTTCAGGAAACAGCATGACATCTTTATTCTCAGGAGCCAGCATGATCCCATGACGCTTAAAGTTTATAAAATCACTAGTTTCAGCCAAGCCTACCCCGACGCCACGAGAAGAAGCCGCACTGTAAGTAATGTAGTACTTGTCCTCAATTTGCGTGATGCGGGGATCTTCAATCCCCCAAGCTTCCAGAGCCGTTTGTGGAAAAAGAGCCGGCTGCTCCTCAATCGTGAAGTGAATGCCATCCTTACTACGTGCAACACGAAGGTGAGACATTGAGGTCAGCATAACCATTTGCCCATTCTCGGCTACAAATCGGGAATCAGAGTAATTATAGCGTTCATCATTAATTGACAAATGCTCTACCGTGACTTCTCCGGTCAATTCATTCAATTTGGGGATCAATACCTCATCATCCCGTTCAGATATCGGTGCTTCCGCCACGCGCAGCAGTAGGATGGTCTCATCTCCATAGGTAGCAACCCCGGCGTTAAACGCTCCCAGCACCTTAAAATCAGGTCGGGAAGGTTTGACATCGCTGGTTTTTACGATCGGATTTTGTTCGCAACGTAATACTGTCATTCGATCTCCTCTTTCGTCTGCCTATTTTCCTGCAACTACAACATCAATCTGTTTTTGAATCTCCTCAATAACCTTCTGCCCGCCAGCACCCATGATTTTATCCTTCAGCATTTGTTTACCTTTGTCTGCCGATAAAATACCTTGGGACAGCGGTAAATAAATGGAATCAAAAAATGGAGTCGTCTTCGCATATTCCGTCTTCACCTGCTCAGCATTAAAACTGAAGCCGGAAACTGGACTTAAAATGTAAGAGTCAGCATCACTAGCCTTTTCGAACCACTTTTTGTCGTCAGGAAGCATGTTATCTGGTGTACGGACAAGCGTTGGACGCCAAGTAAGCACATAACCCGGGAATGAATAATTAGAAAGCTGTTTGTAGCTGGAATCTCCTACTGCCTCCCAGTCAGTTCCCTCAATGCCATATTCCAATAGATCATGATTCGCCTTGATAGACAGCCAATTTGCTACATCCATAACCAAGTCAGCATGCTTGGATGCTTTTGGAATGGTGAGGAAGTTCCATTGCTGGAAGGTTGAATAAGGCTTGGATGATTCGTCATACGGGAACACCACTTCAAGCGCTGCACCATCATTTTTGAGTGCATCCAAATATTTCAGACCTTCTACGCCATCCGCCGAATACAAGGTTGAAGCATATTTACCTTGGTTAAACAAAGTCTGTGCATTTTGCTCCTGTCCAATATTTTGCGAAAGGATTCCATCTTTGTATAATTTCGTTATCCGTTCATACCCCTGATCCAATGACTTGGCATCCCAAACCCCAACAACTTTTTTATCAGATAAAGAGTAATAGAACATAGGAACCGAGGTTTCCAGATCATTTTGTGCACTGGTGTTCAAATTATCATTAAATACAAGCGGAAGCTTGTCAGCTCTGCGTCCATCAATAACAAATGGCTTAATCGTAGTTTCCTTCTCTTTAACGGTGTACAGGAACTTCTCCACGTCAGCTACAGTTTGAAGCTCAGGCATCCCGTATTTTTCACGTAAATCCTTGCGAATCATGAAGCCATACAAAGCTCCTTGTGTTGTACCAAGCGGAATCCCCATAATTTTCCCGCCGAATTTATTGGCCTCCCACATCTGATCCGGAATCGATGTCTTCAGTTCCTGACGTGAAGCAACCATATCATCCAGAGCAATAATAGAGCCGCTGGCAATCATCTGCGACATAGACAACCAAGGTGCATCCAAATACATGTCAAACTCTTCCCCTGCCGACATTTTCACAGAAACCGAGTTGCCATAATCAGACCAAGGCAGAAAATTGATATTTAATGAAGCACCAACATTGTCGGCCTTCAGCTTCTCATTAACAGCCTTGAGCACATCATCAAATCCTGATGGTTTATCACCCGGGAAATAGGCCTTCAATTGCACAATGTCTTTCGAGCTATTGGCAGCTTGGCTTGAATTTTCCCCGTCTGTACTGCTAGTTCCTGCATTGTTATTCCCGCTTCCCCCACAACCGGCAAGCAGCATTGAAAGGGATAATACTGTAGCCAAAACCATGCCAAAAAGTTTTTTTCTCTTCATTTTGATTACCCTCCTTATAAAAGTTATTGCTATATGCGATAACCGAAAAATCCGGTTAATGCCGAGATTGATATTACCCTTTTACCGCTCCGACAGTCAGGCCCTTAACGAAATATTTCTGCAGCATCGGGTACAGTAAAATAATAGGCCCAATGGTCAATACCGTAGTTGCCATTCTAACCCCATATGTTGGGGCTTCTGTAGAAATTGCTGCAGCGGCTGGAATCAGATTTTTGGCTGCCTCCATGTTCGATACCATTCGACGAAGAATAAGCTGCAGCGGGAACAGTTTTTCATTATCAACAAACATCAATCCCATGAACCAATCATTCCAATAATACAGAGCATAGAATAAACCTACCGAAGCCAGAATCGGCTTGGATATAGGAAGAATAATCTGAAAGAACACTCTCATCTCGTTAGCTCCGTCAATACGGGCCGCTTCTTCAAGTTCTTCTGGAACCGTCCGAAAGAAGCTAACTAGCAAGAATACTAGAAACGGCTGACAGAGTAGTGGCAGGATAAGCACCCATATTGAGTTCTGCAGGTTCAGCCATTGGCTGACGACGATATAGAAAGGAATAATTCCGCCTGAGAACAGCATGGGAAGATAACAAAAGAGTAGAAAAGGTGTTTGCAGTACATTGCGTTTATTGGCCAGCGAATAAGCCAGCATAGCTGATATGCACAACGCCGTCAATGTACCTGCTACAGTGACAAGAACCGTCACTCCGTAACCCTGATACAATGCGTTCGATTGCAAGAGCGCCTGATATGCTGCAACTGAGAATTGCTTAGGGAATAGTGAATAGCCATTTACAATCAATTCGCTCTCTTTCGTAAACGATCCGATGATCATTAATAAGAAAGGAAATGTACAGAATATCGTAAAAATAGTGAGAATGACATAAGCAGCAACAGTAAATAAACGATCAGATAATGTCTGTTTCATATTTCCCTCCTAAAATAATGCGGATTCTTTAGACATTTTGCGTGTAACTGCATTGGCAATGACCACAAACAGCAGCCCCATCACGGATTGGAACAAACCAACCGCCGAGGACATTCCGAAGTCATGCAATTGTCTCATGGAACGGAATACGAACGTATCAATAACGTCTGTAGTTGGATACAGCATTGAATTATCGCCAATAATCGCATAAATCATGGCAAAATCACCATTAAATATTCTACCTACAGCAAGTAGAGTCATGATCGAGATTGTTGGAACAAGCAGCGGTAGAGTGATTCTCATCATGATCTGAAATTTGGAGGCTCCGTCAATACGAGCTGCTTCGTACAAATCCTCAGATATACCGGTAATAGCCGCCAGAAAAATAATAGAGAGGTAACCGGCCCCCTGCCAAACTCGAATAATCGTTAAAATCCATGGCCATAAGGCTGATTCATACATCCAGTTAATCGGCTCAAAGCCCAAATTTTGAATCCATGAATTGACTATAGGTGTCTCACCACCGAAAAACGACTGAACCAGCATGCCTACCACAATCCATGACATAAAGTACGGTAGAAAGATCAGTGACTGCGAAATCTTTTTAAAGTACTTGTTGCGAACTTCATTAAATAACAAAGCGATCACAACTGCGGCAAGAGTAGTAAAAGTAATGAAGAGCACGTTCAACAGTAGTGTGTTTCGCAGAATAACCCAAAAATCATCGGAAGTGAAAAAATAATTGAAGTTTCTGAATCCCACCCAATCGCTTCCTGTAATTCCTTTCGAGAAATCATAATCCTTGAACGCAATGGTGATTCCATAGATCGGGAAATAACTAAATATTAGAAAAAAGAGTAAGCCAGGTATTGCCATAACGTATAAAAAGGGAGCCTGCGCTATTTGCTGCAGCTTGTATTTTATACCGCGTTTCCGAACATTTTGCATTCCAAAATTACCTCCTCGTCCAAATCAGCCTCATCGACTCGTTGTCTGAGCACACCATATCAAGCCCCGTAAAATGCTGCAATTCCAGCAATTAACGATACTTACTGTAAGCATTCATTCTCATTATTCTCAAAAGCATCACAGTAACAGAAACCATAGAATACCTTTATCGAAAAAGTCATTGTGCTAAAATAATTACAGATAAAGAACATAACGAAACAGCCTGACGGGGGTACATCATGCCAAAGTTGAAGCAGCTCCGATTAAATTTGTTTAAGCAGCGCAGTACATTTTTTAAGATCATCATTTATTTTGTCAGTGCTAATATATTTGTACTTGGTACTTCATTTTCCGCGCTGTATTGGTTATCCTCGAAGACGCTATTGCAAGAAATCGGTGATCATTCTAACTCTTTGCTAATCAATGGGGCCAAAAATACGACACAGTTCATGGAATGGTCCATCAAATATGCCTATTCATCCAGTTCCGATGTTCAAATAAAAGCGTACGCACTTTCAGATGCACAGACTGACTTTGACACCTACACGGTCTGGAATCGGCTACTAAACATCAAAAGCGGTAATCCTTCTATCGACTCGATTTACTTGATTAATGACTATACGCATGAGGTTCTCGATTCCCGAATGGGTTTAACTGATTTTGACAGCTTTTACGATCAGGAGGTGCTTCAGAGACTCCGGTCCCGCAAGCTGACAGACGGATCATTTTTAATGCCACGTACTATTCCGTTGCCATTAACCTCCAATGAACATAAGAAGGTTATTACAGCAATCATTCCCTATGAGACAGGCAAATCCATTTCTGCGTTTGTGCTGAATGTAGATACAGATGGAATCATGACCCTGCTGCAGAAGAACAACTCCTATACAGGGACAGACTTTTTTGTACTTAATGATAAAGATGAGCTTGTCTTCAGCACAACGAATCCGACGGATCAACAAATTCAGGAATTCAGCCTGGCAAGCGAAAACTACACGGACGGTTGGAGATTATTTAAACCTGCAAATCAAAGTGAGCAGATGCTTGTATATGCCAATACCTCAATTAGTGGTATTCAGAACTGGAGATTTATCGAAACGATTCCAAAATCAATTATTTTAAGCAAAATAACCTTTCTGCGGAATTTGACCTTGCTGTTGTTCGCAGGCCTTTTTGCAGCCTCCTTATGGGTTATCGTCCTTTTGTCCAGAAGAGTGTATTCTCCTATTCAAGAGCTTGTGCATAATGTAATGGACCAGCACAGGGCCGACAAGAAGGATGGACAGAGTGAAGCTAATGAGCTAGTGTACTTGTCGCAAGTGTTTGTGTCCCAAGTAGAGAGAATTAATAAATTAACTGAACACGGACGGCATAACCAGATTCTGGCTAGAGAACGTTTCCTCCGCGAACTTTTGGGAGGGCTCTCACACTCAATAACTGAAATCCGGCAAAGCTGCCAGGAGCTTGAAATTGTGCTTCCGGAAGAGGATCTTTCCATTATCATTTACCGTATTGATCATTTTGCTCATTTCACTTCCCTCTATTCAGAGAAGGATCAGCGTCTGCTTCGTTTTGCCATGGCGAACATTATTCAGGAATCCCTTAAAACCGATCAGAATATCTATACTGTAGATATGGGCGGAGATCACGTCGCGATTATTCTTCCGGTTAACAAGGGACAATCCCCCTCAGTTTATGCTGAGAAGCTGATGCAAACTCAATTGTTACTAGAACAATATCTATCGATCAGCACTACTATAGCATGCGGAAAATATATGGAGAGCTTGTCTGAGCTGCATGAAGGTTACCTGGAAACCTATGAATTAACTCAAGAGCGGTTCAGATTGGGTCATGGAGCGTTGGTTGTGGAGGAATACACCAAGGTAAGTCCTACAGAGCTTTATCATATGCCGGTGAAGCTTGAGCACCAAATGTCACAGGCGATTCATAAAGCGGATGCATCAGCCTTCCAGGTGAGTATGAATATCGCCGTAAATGCTCTGCAAGAACGACCGTATTTCGAGTGCAAAATGTCGCTTATCACTTTATTTATGCAAATCCGTCGCACGATACAGGAGGTATCTTATCAGTTAGTGCTGTCGAGATCCTGGAGTCTCACTTCGGTGGAGGATCAGATCAACTCATTGGAGACTCTGGAAGCGGTAGTTCAGTGGATGGCAGAACTGGCGGTAAAATCTCTGGACGAAATCGCTGCCGCTCGCAGTGTATCGAAAAATGCTGGTCTGGTAGAACATGTGGAGCGTTTTATCGAAGCAAATCTGACCGATATGAATTTGTCCACCAAAATGATCGCAGATGAACTGGGTCTTTCCATCAATTATTTGCGCAATCTGTACAAGAACGAGACCAATCGTTCCATCATCGACACTATATCGGAAAAGAGGTTAACTATTATCTGTGAGGAATTGATATCCAGTGACGCAGCAATCGAGCCTATCGTTCAAAAATATGGCTTCACGTCATTAAATACGTTCTATATTGTGTTCAAGAGGAAATATGGCGTTACGCCTGCGGTTTATCGGAAGCAAAATAAAAAGGAAAGTAACGGG